>ERZ1292632.71-Hain-H43-01um-R2-71-length-93848-cov-10_pt1 | contig 93848 bp, 79 predicted proteins | sample MGYA00564407_ERZ1292632 | MGnify/ENA primary metagenome ERZ1292632 (study PRJEB36523, sample SAMEA6512637) | groundwater metagenome | collected 2019-01-08 | study: AquaDiva: Metagenomics assemblies of 32 groundwater samples | reverse complement strand
ACTGGGGACGAGGTACGCGCGCCTCGCTTCGCTCGCCGCGGAACGTGGGAAGTGTGGCGAATTGAGCGAAGGAGTACGACGATGTTCGATTTGAACTTCCCCGACCCGCGCCTGAACGCGCCGCGTGATGATGGTGACCCGTACTACGGTGACCGCGCTGACGAGTCGGAGAAGCGTGCGAAGCCGTATACGGTGCGCGAGTTGTACGACCGGCTCGGCGTGTTGATGGCGGCGTACGACTTCGCGGGTGACCTCGACGTGGTCGCCGTTGGTCCGAACGGCGCTGCGTGGGGCGGGCCTGCGATCTCGTGCTGCGTCGATGGTCTGACGTTCGGGCCGACCTACCTGTACCTCGGCTGCCGCGAGTTGCTAGAATCGGAGATTCCGTGAGATACGACGCCCCTTCGGGGCGGAGCGTGGGAAGTGTGGCGAATATGGCGAAGGAGACTAGTGATGGCGAAGCGAATCGCTGCGAAGGACCTCGGCGCGATCGACCGGCTGGAGCGTTACGAGAAGGAGAACGCTCTCGAACTGAAGCGCGTTGAGCGCGACCTCGACCTGAAGTACCTCGCGAATGGCGGCGGTTCGATTACAGTTTCCTACTTTGGCGAGAAGTGGGAGATCGTGTGGAAAGCGTGGTCGTCTGACTCGTTCAGATTCTACGGAACGGGTTGGACGGTTCGCGAGGCTCGTGCGATGTACCTCGCGAATGCTGGCCTCGAAGGTTCTGCGCCTGGACCGTTCGATAAGATGTCGAAAGCGACGGTCGTGCGGTGGCTGCGTCGTAAGGGATTCTCCGCTACTGAAGCGGAGACTGGGTACGTCGCTGCGTGGGGCGACTGGGACCCTGCCTCTGCGAGGTTACTACGCGCTCGCTGCGCTCGCGGAGCGTGAGTCGTAGGAAGGAGGTTGAGGTGACTGTTCGAGACCTACTTATCGCGATTCGCGAGCTGCGTCGGGACTACCCTGACGTTGACCTCGACTCGTTTACCGTCGTGAGCGACGAAGGACGCCTGACGAGCGTCGGAGTGACCTACGGCCCTGGGATGGTCTTGCCGCCGCTCGAAGGCGTGCTGGACTTGATCTTTCGCGACCCCTGAATTAGCGTATGACGCGGTTGGGCGGGGAACGGCCTGCCTTAGATTGCCGCGATACGAAGAAGGAGCCTGAGCGATGGCGAAGAAGTCTGCGAAGAAGCAGTCCTACGTCGCGATGCTGGCGGACCGCGGGTACGAGGAGTGCCCGATTGCGACCTGCGGGCGGTGGATGGCCGACCTGGCCTCCCACAAGACCGATCACAAGACGGGGAAGGTCGGCCCCGAGGGTCGCCGGACCGACCGGAAGCCCGCCGAGGTGAAGGCGTGGCGCGCGCGCGCTGCGGCGAACTTCGCGGGCGGCGCGAAGCCCGCGAAGAAGGTCGCTGCGAAGCGGGAGGCGGTGAAGGCGTAGCTCTCGCGTCTTGAGGCGGGACGGGGACCGTTCTCCCCGTCTCGACCTCGCGTTGGAGGAACTCGCGTGAACGTTGGCGAGCTGCTGAAGGCTCTCGTTGGCCTTGACCACCTGACCGAGGTCGTCGTGTACGACGACGATATCCCCGGCGCAGCGGTCCTGTTCCCGTTCCGCGCGGGAACGGAGCTGACCCCGGAGGACCCGATCACGGTGTTCGTGATCCACGGGTGCACGGGGCAACACCAAGCGGGCGACTACGACCACGATGTGGTCGGGTAGCGACCTGGGACGCGCAGCTCTCGAAAGAGGGCTGCGCGTCCCTTTTTTTGGCTCGCTAGACGCGCAAGGAAAGGAGGCTCGAACATGCTAACGCATGGTCTCGCGCCGTTAGGCCGCTCTGCCCCGGCTCGCTGAGTACGCAGTACGCCATGCGTCACCAGCTCCCTGCTTCGCAGAGCTGCGCCATGCGCTCCCCGGCAACATGCTCCAGCATGACGCCTCTCTTGTCCCACATGCCTGAGTCAGGCCATGCGCATCACGGCGCCCCACATGCCTGATCCAACCTCAAGCCAAGCATGCCACGCGAGATCAGCATAGCAGGGCCATGCAGCCCATGGTACATGCATGTGGCACAAGCCTGCCGTCAAGCGGGTCACGTTGTACTTTGTCCGTCAGGCGGCATGACTGTCTGACGCTCAACGGCATGCGGGACATGCGCTGCGCTTGAAATCGCAGTAGACGCAACGACTTCGATAGTCTTCAGCGTACGATTCTCAGGCGGCTTGCCTCGTCGCGCTTCTGCCAGCTCCATAAGCAGCTCCTTGAAGACAGAGCCGACATCTTCGACACGCTTCTCAGTCTTCATCCATTCGTCCATACTCATTGATTCGAGCATACGGACTGCTGCCTGCCACGAAACGTAGTCTGCCGCATCTCGGATACGAGCGACAAGGATGACGACCGCTTTCGCGCGAGAACTGTTGAGACGCTTCAGTAGGCTGAGATACGGCTCCTCGCCAACCTTCGCCCGCCGAATCCAATCAAAGAAGTTCTGCTTTGGGATTCCCAGAGCTTCAGCGGCGTGATGTGGGAAGTTCCCCACCTCGATGATCTCGCAGAGCGCATCTTCCTGAACCTTATCGAGATAGCCTGACGTATACATCGGAACATTCCCGAGAAGCGCCATTACCTTCTTTGCGCTGCCTGTAATTGTGGGCGATGGAGAGTTACCATTCCCACCCTCTTCAGGCTGACCAGGGCGGCGGTCAGGTTCAAACGCGCCCTTAGGAGCGGAATGCGGAGTGGGCTTCCCTTCGGAACGCAGCGCCCTATTACGGGCAGCTCGCGCTTGCCGCTCAGCAAAGGTGAGGACCTTAGCTGGCATCTACAGGCTCCTCGCTCCCCGTCAGAAGCCACTCGAATCGCTCCCAGTCCTCTTTGTCAATCCGCTCATCCTTCGTGAGATAGCCGTCCCACGGTCTAAGGATGCGGTCGAAGATGTCAGCCACCATCATCGATTCACCTCCACATGCGTACATAGAAAGGAAGGTTGCTCCCTGGGCTCTGCGGCCCTCAGGTCGAGGCTCCCCGCCAGGAGCGCCCGACCGTCTAGAGGGGAACGCTACGCCATCGCACCCTGCCGCCGTCTAGGTCCGATAGAGCCTAGTAGAGTATAGATAGTACAGCTATGGGTAAGAACGGAGGGCTTGCTATAGAGCGGGGAGGATAGATTAGTAATCTAAGTAGTAGTATCAGGGGAGACTCTCCGTTCTTCACCTAGCTGGGCTCTATCGTACCTACTAGGCTCTATTGCCTGATCTTCCCGTATTCCGGGACCCGCCACCCGACACCCGTCTAGGGTATACTTAGGACGATAGGAGGCGAGAGATGGCATCAAACCGTAAGAACCTCGGACGCAAACCTAGCCCGAAACCCAAGCAACCCATCTACGACGCGCGCGCAGAAGCAGTTCAGGAGATAGAGAACCTGCTCTTCACCTGGATCGAGGAGCGGCTTCAGATCGTCCCTGCGACCCGCTTCACGTCCAACGGGGTGCTCTATGCGAGTTACACGTCATGGATGGGAGAGCAGCTCCCTGACGCACAGGTTTACCTGCTCGACCCTCTCCGCTGGGGCATTCGGCTTCGCGCGATGGGGCACCCTGCAAAGAAGTATGGAGCGGAGAAGGTCCGCTGGGGTATGGTGATCAAATGACAAAACCTCGTACGACAGAAGAGCAAGACTGGCAAGATGCTATGAGGACCTGGTACGCGGAGCGAGTGACCCGCAACTCGCAGAATGGTAAGATGTACATGATGACGCAGGACCTGGTAGATGACTTCAAGGACTTCTGCCACAGCGCAGACTACACGATCAAGTTTGGCCCGCAGCGCTTTGCTCTGTTCCTTCACGAGCAAGGCCACTATCGGGTGGCCAACACCCAGCTCCGCCCGATTGAGCTGAAATGAAACTCGTCGCAGTCGGCGGACCCCTCAACGACCAGTCTATCGAGGTACCAGACGACATGCCGCGTTCCGTGCCCTGGTACGCGCTGGAGAAGCGACACGCCGTTTCACCCTGGCTGGAGAAGCGACACGCCGTTTCACCCTGGCTGGATATGCCGCTCAACTGGGTGTCGCTCGACCTCGACGCCCCAGTCAAGCACGCGTACTACCGAACGCCCGTTGGACTGCGCGAGTACCTGATCCACAACCCGAAGCGCTGTGGGTGTGTCCTGTGATGAACCTTCAGACCGTATCCTCAGTTCTCCGTAACCTGTACGTTCCCGCAATCGTAGAGAAGACAGGCCTGACGTTCCTCGGTCTTCAGGAGTGGAGAGAGGCTGATGGGAGCGCATGGGTCTGGGAGTTCCAGTGGGCAGAGCACGTGAACACGCGGCTACGGATTACTCAGCAGACCCTGGAAATGGAATCTACAGGTCAGTTCGTTCGAGCGTTGGACCGAGAAATGAAGGCTATGCTCAAGGACATACTCGCAGAGGTGAAGAAGTGAAGCTCACCCTCCGCTCCCCAATCTACCGTGTCCTCGATGAGTACGACGACTTCCAGGGTATCTGGTTCCGCGTCCCGTGGAGCGTATCCCGCCCTGTACCACCCCGCAAGGGCGGCGCAAACCTCTCGACGTTTGACGCGATACTCAAGGACGCGTATCTCCCGCTTATCCAGCGCGAGATGAGCAGGCCACTCTTCATGCTAGACCCCATCCCAGAGTATTGCTCCATCGCGCACGGCTGGAGTGCCAGTCGCTACTACAATCCGTTTACAAAGGAGTATGGACCCTGGCGGTACAAGCCTCCGATCAAGTGGGTCCGTTTCGCGGACCTTTCCGAGGCGCCGATACCTAGAAAAGTAGCGCTCGACGCGCGTCGCCCGACCGGAGTAGAGTAGAGGTCCGCGAGCCGGTCGGAAGCCTCCGGCTCGCGGACGGCCCGAGCGCCGACCGAATTGGATACGCCGAACCTTTAGAACAGAATCGAGACGAGCGGACTCTGGAGAGTCGCCGTTGGTCCTTGAACTCGCTGGAAGGCGAGCGCGTTCTGCGAGAGCGGAACCCAGGGGTCAAGCCTACGACCCAGTACTCTGTGGGAAGTCAGAGCTGGGGGAGGGCGCAACGGATTGATTCTCCCCAGCAGGACTCTCGATAGAAGTTGGACCAGGACGCAGAGGCTGTGCGAGAGTAGACGGACGCAGCTTCGCCTTGGGAATCCAGAGACAAAGATGGGGCGCCGACCCCGTATCACCGGTGACTGCAGGATGATTCCCCGACATCGATGGAGTCCCTCACCTTTGCCGTATCGCGACTGCGATGGCGGCGAACGGACCAAAGGTAGGGACCTGACGCACTGGCGAGAGCGCGTATGCGGAAGCGCGACGGTAGCCAGAAGCAGAGACTAGTAAGAGCGTGAATCGGGACTGACCGGAGCGCTTGGGACGCCTGCGTGTCACATTTATCAAGTAGCATAGCGCGTGAGATACAACAAGGAGGATAGTAGATGAAACTGCGGGACCTTCTCGCGGAGCTTCAGAAGTACAACCCGGACAACGAAGTTGTCATCTATGACGAGGACATCCCAGGCACCGCCATCCTGTTCCCGTTCGAGGTGACGACGGAGACACAGAACCGAAACGTCATCGGCGTCGTCATCCGTGCCTGCCAGGGAAGCCACAGCAAGACGAACATTGAGCAGTACAACCACGCAGACCAAGCGCCTGACGAGTAGCGAGCAAGCTGTGAATAGCTCAGACCTGATCAACAAGCTCCTCGACTTGGAGGAGGACCTCGGCGTGTTCGACGTATACCTCGGCGCGAATCCCGACGACCTCGCAGAGATTGGCGAGTTGCTTATCAGTTCGTCGCGGACTTCGAACAGCGTATCCATCGAGCCCAAGAAGAAGTAGCAGAAAGAGGAGAGTGAACGAGATGCCTCAGACTGAGGAGAGTTTCCAGCATCTGATGGCCCGCCACGCGCGGCGCGCATCCCGCGACCTGAAGGCCGAGATCGCAGCAGCCTGGTACGACGACCTGGAGAGCGGCGAGCTGAGCGACGACGAGTTGCTCCTTGAATCGTTCTTCGAGGACAACCTGGAGCGCTGCTGATGAAGTACTCCAAGAAGCCTGCGAAACCCATCGACCCAGGGCTCCGCGGCCCGGTAGACGCCACCTACATCGCGGGACCCCTCGACCTAGCCCCCGAGCCAAAGACGAAGGTGCGCGCGGTCGAACGCTACATAACCCGTGACCATGCGTACCGCCGCTTCCGCGTCGCGCTGAACGATGAGGACGCGGACGTGCTGCGGGTCCTGCGGTACGAGCAGTCCCACTACGCGGTCCGCGACCTCGCGGACAGACTGAGCTGGATCGCGCTGACGTACGTTCTCGCCACGGGACGAGTGCTGAACGTCGCGGCGATGCTGGAGAGGAGGGCGCTGTGACAGACCTCGAACAGGTCCTTCGCGACGCGCAAGCTGCGCTGGCGAATCACCGTGACGCGTGCTCCGCGTTCATCACGAGCCACTCCACGCTGGAGAGTATCGAGGAGCTGACGGTCGAGCAGACGTACGACGTGTACATACTCTACCTGTGCACGACAGCCGCTGCGAGGTCCATTCACTACCCGAACATCGAGCGCGATTACGCGGGGCCAGCCGCGATGATCCGCATGCTGCTCTCGACGAAACTCGCGCTGGCGTATCCTGACCGCGGCCCGTCACCCGATCAGATCGGCGCGCTTCAGCGCGAAGCTATCCTGCGCCACGAGAACACCTACGTCCACATGAGACCCCCTAGCCAGTACGAGCAGGGCGCGGGAGCGGTGAATTGATCACCAAAGCCCAAGCCCTCACCGCGACCGAGTTCCACCACGGCCCGTGTCGCGTCGTCCGTGGCGCGCGCGGCGGGACCGAGTTGAAGCAAGAGCGCTGGCGCCGGAACGGCAAGACCCAGACCTGGGTCAAGCGCCCGAACGAGTGGCGCGTCCCCATCAAGCACGGCATGTACGACTACCGCAATATCTTCTGGGGCGCGGAGAGCAGGGAGTGGCACGTCGCGGAGGACTGTCCGCTCAACGTCCGCACCGCGGACGACGCAGACGCCCTGTACGGTGGCGTAGAGGGCACAGGCGACCCCTGCCCGAAATGTAGGCAGATTGACGAGCACGCAGAAGGGTGCTTCCCATGACAAAACCGGAAACTACGTTCATCAACCGTTACGGTCAGGAACAAGTCCGTGCGAGTATGCCCTGCCTGCGATGTGGCTGTCGCGACGACGAGCACGAACCTGAGGACAAGGGCGCGTGCATGGAATGCGACTGCGTAGGGCTCGTATGAGCCCCTGCGAGGACTACCCCTGCTGCGGCCATGGTCCCGCGCCCCTTGGCGATGGAGGCGGCTGTCCCGACGCCGAGGGTCGATTCAACTGCGTCCTGTGCGGCGCGAAGCTGCCGCGCGGCGCGACGTCCAGCATCTGTACGAACAACCGTAGGCTTCACCGTGAGTTGGCGGCTCGTGATAACAACGAGTACGCAGAGGAGGATTACTAAAGTGATCGACATCAAGGGACTCGACAAAGCGAAGGTGCTGCTCGCACTCTATCGAGCGAGCCACCCGCAGGGGCTGAGCATCCTCGCGGTTCCGACCGATCAGGCGGTAACCATCAAGGACGCGCGCGAAGCAATCAACGACGAGCGGCCACGCAAATACTTCGACTACTGGAATGGTCACGTGCTCAAGGTAGACCTGACCAGTGACGAAGTGGACCCGCGCCTCTACGACCGAGACAACTACCCTGGTGCAGCTGCTGACGCTATCGAGGGGGTGCGCTGATGGAAATCGGAACCGCATACTCAACCCCGAAGGCGCTCGCGATCAACCTCACGCTGCCCTTCCCGCAGCCCGCACTGAGCAAAGCGACCATCGCCCGCCGCGCCCAGTATGCTCGCGCCAAGACCGAGAGCGGCCCGCGTCTCTGGAACCGCGTCAAGGTCTGGAAACTTCGCTACGGGAAGTGCGAGCTGGTCGATGTGGTCCAGCACGAGCCGAACGCGGTGCCAGAGATGGTGTCACGATGACACAGTGGGTCTGGCACGTGCACCACGATGTGCTTCTCGAACCGCTCACGGAGCCTATCGAGAACCGTATCGCGTACATCAAAGAGAGCAAACCGTACAACGAGCAGGCAACGCGGCTACGACTCCTGAAGCTTGTCACAGGACAGATTCCAGCCGACCTGGACAAAGCGTGGGCCGACCGGGACAAGGCGCGGGCCGACCTGGACAAAGCGTGGGCCGACCGGGACAAGGCGCGGGCCGACCTGGGCAAGGCGTGGGCCGACCTGGACAAAGCGCAGGCCGACCTGGGCAAGGCGTGGGCCGACCTGGGCAAGGCGTGGGCCGACCTGGGCAAGGCGCGGGCCGACCTGGGCAAGGCGCGGGCCGACCTGGGCAAGGCGCAGGCCGACCTGGGCAAGGCGCGGGCCGACCTGGGCAAGGCGCAGGCCGACCTGGACAAAGCGCAGGCCGACCTGGACAAAGCGCGGGCCGACCCTGCCGTCGAAGCGCTTCACCGAGAGGAGTGTCCGAATTGTCCGTGGAACGGGAGGACAATCTTCCCGTGAGCCAGTGGGCTCGCGAACACCCCGAGCAGGCCGCTGCAATTGCAGCGCGACCGTACCCCGAGGAGCAAATCTTCCCTGCGTCCCGATTCCCGGCTCGCGCCTGCCGCTGCGAGTGCCACCAGGCTGTTCCACTCACGGTTGGTGGAATGTGCTGCGCTGCGTTCCATGACTGATGAAGCGGCCCGCGACGCGCGGAACGAAGCCCGCTTGGCGAAGCGCCCGCGCCTGTCCTACGGGCGCAATCACAACGTCATCTCGTTCTCGCTGAAGGACTTCGATAGCGACGAGATGACGGACCTCGTGCTGGGGCTGATCGGCAGCCTCCCCTTTGCCGCGCAGCGGGAGCTGATTACCGAAGCCCAGTTCTATCTCCTGAAGCCTGGTGGACTCCCTCCCATCGCTCGTGCCATCGTCGTAGAGATGGGTCGGGGACTGCGGCTCGACAGCTAACCCAGCGCTTCCTATTCGAGGCTTCCTGGAGTATCCTCTAGGGCAGCCTCGACGGAGCGGATACGGCAGGAAAGGAGGTGACGGCATAATGGCAGCAAAGGACGAGACCAAGACCACAGAGACCGTCGAGGTGGAGCTCGCCTTCGACAAGGCAACCAAGAACACCTACCGTTTCAAGGGAGATGGGAAGTCGCGGCTGGACCAAGTCTATCTGTCGCAGGTCGGCGGAGCGCCGGGCAAGACGCCCTCAGCGCTCAAGATCAGGGCGGAGGTCATCTTCTGAAATACGCTCTCGAAACAACCCTAGCGTTTTCGGCTGAAAGCGACGAACGAGCGCGCCAGGTGGCTGAGGTTCTCTTAGAGCACCTCGATACGTGGAGCTGGCTGACGTTCCCACAGCACTTGGCGCGTGTGACGGAACTCGCTTTGTTCGATGATGACTTCCACCGCGTGTTCGGCGTCAACCGCGCCATCGCGCTCCAGGGCGATTCGCCTGAAGGCGACGCTCAGAAAGAAGGAACCTCAAGTGGCGGAGACCAAGAAGAAGGCGACCAAGAAGGCGGCGAGTAAGCGCGTCTCGACGGGCGAGTGGACCGTCAAGGCGTTCGAGGACGCAGGGTACTCGAAGTGCGCGCTCAAGAGCTGCGGTCGCCAGGTCGTGAACATCAGCGGGCACAACGCGGACCACAAGGCGGGGAACATCGACGACGCAGGTAAGCGCACGGCCAAGGGTAAGGCCGCGAAGGCAGCGGCTGCGAAGGCGAAGGCAGCGGCGGCGCCGAAGAAGGCCAAGAAGGCCAAGAAGGCCAAGGCAGCCGCGAAGCCGAAGAAGGCGACCAAGAAGGCCGCGCCCGCTGCCGAGGCTGCTCCCGCGAGCGAGTAGACCACCCCCATCCTCCGCGACAGGAACGGCCCAGGAGATTGAACGGCTCCTGGGCCGTTCCACATCTAGCAAAAGAGAAAGGACGATAGATGGACGTTCCTGAACGCATCATCGACCAGATTCGGAAGCTGCGAGCCCTCGCAGAGTCTCCGAACGAACACGAAGCGGCGAGCGCAGCTGCCTTCGCACAGAACCTCCTCATCAAGTACAACCTCACCCTCATGGACATCCCGACGGAAATGCGGGAGAAGAATCCTGTAGGAGAGGAGCGGTTCTCGGTGGGCGGCGGGAAGGGGAGCACGTACCGCTGGAAGGTGGGGTTCCTCAATAGCATCGCCTACTGCCATTTCTGCAAGGCTATCCTGACGGGGAGCCGTGACCACCAGATGATCATTGTTGGGCGGACGACGGACCGCGAGGTCGTGTTCTTCCTGTTCAACACCCTCTGCACGACGCTGGAGACGCTCGCGTCCGCCTTGCCGAAGCGCAACCCGGAGGGGACGCCACCCGCCACCTGGGGTCCGCAAAAGTCGTTCCTGTTCGGCGCGGTCGAGACCATCACTGAGCGGCTCCGCGAGCAGTGGCTCGCGCTGAGCAAGCCGAGCGCGGAGAGCAACACGAAGGCGCTCGTCGTCGTCAGCGACAAGGCGATCAAGACCTACATCAGCGAGAAGTACCGCCTGCGAAGCGGCGGTGGCCTCGGGGACCACGACCGACCGAACGGCGAAGCGTACGAAGCGGGACGAGAGGCTGGGAGACGGGTCGCAATCAACCAGGGCGTCGGAGCAGGAGCGCAGAGGAGGGCAATCAGTGGCTGAGAGAACGCACTACCTCTTGCCTCAACTCAAGCCGCGTCGGAATATGTTCAGTGGCTTCGAGCACCTGTTCACGGATAGCGTGGCGACGGATCAGCCTGCCCCATCGAGGCGCGTCGGGGTCCTCACAGTCCAGTGGGACCGAAAGACCCAGCCGAGCCGCTATACACAGGAGCGCGCGTTCCGCATCCTCGCGCGTCACGCGGGAATCCTTCAGAGGGACATCGGACCTGCCTGGGCGGTGTTCCTCACCCCGACCTACGACGAGAAGCAGGAGGGGGAGGAATGAAGAAGGTACCTGGTAAGGACGTGTTCACCGCGTTCCGTGAGGCGCTGACCTACGCAGATCATCACGACCCTCGTACCGCGCGATTCGAGGACTGGTACATTCGAGGAGCGTTCTGCGTTCGCTCGAAGTTCACCCCAGGCTCCTACGCCGCGAGCGCACCCGAGATGAAGCAGAACCTTCCCCTGTTCCAGTCGTACGTCAGCTCGCTGACAGCGAGCCGGAAGCAGGCGACGATCAGCGACAAAGCGGAGCGAGTGACCTCCATCCTCGATGATGGGTACTGGCTGCCTGTCCTCAAGCCGAAGTTCAAGGAGTGGAAGCTCTGGCTCGCGCAGCCCATCTACCTCTACGCGAACGCGATGAAGGTCGGCTCCTGGCGCTACGTGGACTTTGGGAAGGGGCTGATCGTGTTCGGTGGGTTTCGCGGGACTGACCTGCTCCTCATCGCTGCCGGAGTACCGCAGGCGAGCGGGAAGTGAAGGTTGAACAGCGCGGACCCTGGATCGTCGCGGTCCATCGGGGCAAGGTGATCGCGAGCGGTCACACGTTCATCAGCGCAGCGGAGCGCGGCAAGGACGCGCTCAGAAGGAGCAAGAAAAAGAAGTGAGCAACCTGATCGATGACCTCCTCGTGCGCGTGCGACGCGATTACCAAAGCACGGTGAAGGATACCCCAGAGGGGCACATCGTAGAGATTCTCGATGCGATCGCAGGAGATGTCGCAGACCCTTGGCTCCTCCGCACGATAGGAGATTGGCTTGAAGAAGCGAGCTGACACGCCCGTCTTCAAGTACAGGGGATGGGAGGTCGTCGTCGGCAACGGGTTCAAGTACATGGCCCGTAGCCCGATATCCAAGGCGTACTTCCCAAGCAACGACTCGCAGGAGCAGGTCAAGAAGACAATTGATCGCATCCTCGACGGGTCGTAGGCGCTGGTCGGGCGACCGTAGTATACTAGCGGAGCGCCCTACGAACGGAGCATCAATACGAAAACGTATCGACGTAGTTATCAAGGCAACTGGACAAAACCGCCATCAGTAGAAGCCAAGTTTTGGGGCAAGGTCCGCAAAACCCGAGGCTGTTGGCTGTGGATAGGCGCAGTCAATAAAACACGAGGGTATGGGGGTTTTGGATTCAGAGGAACGCTGTGGCAGGCTCATAGAGTATCCTGGGTCCTGAATCGAGGCCCTATCCCAGCGGGAATGTGCGTCCTTCATCGCTGTGATATTCGGCACTGCGTCCGACCGAGCCACCTGTTTCTCGGAACAAGAGCTGACAACTCAAAGGACCGTGACCTAAAAAATCGAGGTGCCAACGGAGCAGGTAAGTACCTGACAAGCAAATGGCGCTAACTAACTATCCTCATCAGTCACAGGGAGAGAAAGACTTAGCAGCTCATCCTTACTTTGGACTCCTGTGGGTGATGCGGTCCGGCAAGACCCGTACCACAATCCGCGACATCGTGAGTCGCGGCGCGAGCGGCGGCATCATCGTTACGCCAAACCGCAATAAGGGCAACTGGGTCCGCCAGGTCCCACAGCACAGCGACGGTCAGCTCAAGGTTCTCTCCCCAGAGGGGACGATTCAGGAGCGCATCGAGCAGATACGGAAAGCGAAGCACGATGTCTACGTCCTCAACGTCGAGGCGCTCCCGTACATGGCGGACTTCCTGAAGTCGCAGCCCTGGCCGTTCTTCACGATAGACGAGTCCACCGCGATCAAGAACCATCGAGCCCTGCGCACGAAGGTCGCGTCGGCATCGCGCGCCCCGGTCCGCCGGATTCTGAGTGGTCTACCCAACCCCAATAGCCCGATGGACCTTTACTCGCAATTCACGTTCCTTGAGCCGCACCTCCTGGGAGGCAACTACTGGCGCTTCCAAGACCACTTCGCTATCATGGGCGGCTTCAATCGCAAGGAGGTCGTCGGCTTCAAGAACCTGGAAGAGCTGTACCATATCATCGCCCCCTACCACTCGCAGGTCGGGGAGGACGCGCTGGACATCCTTCCCACCTTGCCGCCGGTCGATGTGGACGTACCGCTCGAAGGGAAGGTCCTGAAGCACTACCTAGAGCTGAGGGACGAGCTGCGAACCTGGTGGGCGGACGGTGACGAGCTGAAGGCGCGCACCGCGATTACCCAGATACTGCGGTTGTCCCAGGTCGCAGGAGGACTCCTGCAGAACGGTGAGCGGACAGAGTGGATTCCCGACAACCCTAAGGTGCAGGTCCTCGATGATATGCTCGAAGAAATCATCATTGGGCCAAAGGACAAGGTAATTGTCGTCGCAATCTATCGCGGAGAGATTGGGGCGCTCCGCGACCGCTACGCGAAGAAGTACTGCGCGAGGGCCATCTACGGCGAGGAGAAGCAGAAGGACACGGACCGCTACTGGCAAGAGTTCCAGACCCCCGAGGACCCGACGAGAGTGATGATTGTCCAGCCACACTCCGGGGGTCAGGGTCTAGAGCTCCACGCCGCGCGGACCGTCATCTACTACACGGGCGACTTCTCGCTGGAAGCGTACCAGCAGGTAAAGTGGCGAGCGCAGCAGATCGGGAACAAGAAGGCGGTCAGGGTGTTCCACCTTATGGCGCGGCTCCCGAATCAGAAAGGACGAAAGCAAACGAGCATCGATGAGACGCGCTACCGGGTCCTCGCGAAGAAGATGAGGACTGCTGGAGAGTTCATGAGAAAGGCGTTCACGAACGCAGAGCTGCGCGAGGTCGTGGACGAGGTGCTAGGGGAATGACTGCTAAGACCGCGAAGCAGGTCATCTGCTCCTTCTGCCACGGACCGCTGACTGTCGAGATTGTCAAAAAAAAGGAGGTGTATGTTCACCTCGCGAAAGTGACAACGAGTCACGATGCCATACCAATCCCGGAACACGTGAAGGGGCTCCCCGCGCGGCTCCACTACGAAGCGCCGCGCCTGTCCGTTGCGCACGAGTTCGTAAAGAACCTAGAGAAGAAGCTGGAGTGGGTCGGACCGCACACGATCATGGGCCCGACTGGAATGGAGACGTACACCGTCGAGGTCGCGGTGGACCCTGCCGACTCGCAGCGAGTCGTCGTCATCGCGCACGAGTCGGGGATGGACACGAGCGGCAAGCTCCAGCGCCAATCGTCGCATACCGTACGGTCACAGGAGGTCGATGGTGAGCCAGGCGAGAAACCGACCAAGGGGCGCGCTGTGGGACCTGCTCGCGCTCCTCGAATCCCAACCACCCCGGAAGCGCGCGAGGTCGGCAGCTGGTGGGCGTGCGGCAACTGCAAGCGCCACATCAAGAACGGCAAGGAGTGGCACCTCGAACGACCGAACGCGGTCGCGTGTAAGGACTACTACCAGAAAGGCGGAGCATAGTGGCGGAGTCCATTCCTCCCTCCTTGCGGAGGAAAATCACCCAGTACGCAACGATTCGCGTCAAGCACGAGGCGGTTGAAGAGGAGGAGAAGAAGCTTGGCGAGAAGGAGCGCACCCTCGCGGAGGAGATCAACGAGGAGATGTTCGAGGCAGGCATCAAGTCCATCAACCTCGACAAGCTGGGGCGATTCGACCGGACCCAGCGTGGCCCGTATTGCTCCATCCAGAAGGATGAAGGCTTCGACGAGCTGAGCGAGACACACCGTCAGCGCTTCGAGGCTTGGTGCAAGAAGAACAATCTGTTCGATGTCTTCCTGAAGTTCATGCCGGTACTACCGCGCGTGAACAGTTACGTCGGCGCCGCGATAAAGGAGGGGAAGCCACTGCCTGACGGTCTGGAGATGCGATTCATCAAGGGCGTGACCTGGACGCGAATCAAGAAAGCAACGAGGAGTAAAGCACGTGGCAAGTAAGCCTGACCCGAAGAAGCAAGAGGCTCCGTTGGCACAGCCCGGAGGGGAAACCGCGCTGGGACCCTCTACGGTGGCGACCCGTCCCCCGTCCGCCGTCGCGAAGCCCGCACCCCGCTCGACGGGTCCGCAGTCCGACCCGTACGCGGAGGAGGGCGCGGGCGCAGGCCTCACCCTTCCCCGAATCGTCCTGCTCCAGGGACTCTCCCAGGAGGTCACGCGGGACGAGGACCCACTTCCCATCGGCGTGTTCTACGACCGCCTCTCCAAGGAGAGCCTGGGCAAGAACATCCCGTTCATTCCGTTCAAGCACCAGATGTCCCGCATCCGTATGGAGCCGGGACAGGGGATGCTGTGCCGTTCGACGGACATGCTGAGCGCTCAGATGAGCGGCGGCAAGGACCGCGCGGGCAAGCCGACGATGGACTGTGGGGCCTGCGTCTATCGGATGTGGCCGGAGAAGCGGCCTGACTACGCTTCGCTGACCGATAAGCAAAAGACGTCAGGCCCCGAGTGCTCGACGGTGGACAATTTCCTCGCGCTGCGGGTCGCGGGCGAGGACAAGTACCCGTTCGCCGTGTTCCAGTTCATGAGGACGAGCCGTAAGGCGGCTGCCGACCTCAAGAGCCTCTGGGTCCAGTCGGAGCGCGAGCTCCAGGACTTCGTGTACGTGAACAAGTCCGTTGGCGTCAAGGGCAACTCCGGCGCGTACTTCAAGCAGGAGATCAGCCGCCTGCGGGAGACCACGGAAAGCGAGCACGAGCGCGTCAAGCGCGTTGAGGGCATGGTGCTCGGTGACGAGGTCATCGGTACCGTCAGCGCGGAGGAGAACACCGAGGGCACCGGCTCGCGGGTCACTCCCGAGGCGGCAGCTGAGCACGCGGCGAAGGCAGGCTTCTAAGTGACCCTGAGGGTGCGGTCAGCCCGGTGTGCCTCCCCGTATAGGACCGTAAAACTTGCTGGTACTGCTACGCTCTCAGGTACTCGTTGTCAGGGACCGCAACCCTGCGATAGGCCTGAGAGTCGTAGTGGGAGAGCAAGCTCAAATCGCCTGCGTAAGGGACCGTAGGCAGCCCTCCCCGTTTCTATCAGCGCGAAAGGAGAGTCCCATCAGTAAGCTGATGACGCTACCACAGGCCGCGCGACGCATCGGCGTCGGGCGCCAGTACCTGCACGAGATGGTCACCCGCGGCCGCATCCCCGCGATGCGGGTCGGTCGCGGCTTCATCGTTTCTGTCGAAGATGTGGACAAGTTCAACAAGACGCGCAAGGCGAAACACAAGACCCGAGCATAGGAGGGCAGCGTGGCCGAACCCAAGACGCTACGCACAAAAGTCTTAGCTGCCCTTGACGTTGAGCGGTTCTACACGGAGGTCGAGGGGCTGGAGCTTGTGGACGGAGGTGAGCAATGGATGGCTCGCTGCCCGTTCCATAGCGACTCCACACCCTCCTTTGCCATTCGCAAAACGGATGGAGTCTACAATTGCTTCGGTTGTGGGGCAAAGGGCTCTGTCTTCGACTACCACGCGAAGCAACACTCCCAGTCCTTCGCAGAAGCCTTCAGCGTCGTCGCGGAGTTTGCCGGGGTCGAAGTCGAGGAGACTGAAGCAGCGGTCGAGCTGCCCGGCGCAGCGGAGGTCGAGCGCTGGCAGCGGAACCTGTTCAAGAACGGCCCGCGTCACCGAGTCCTGAACGAGCAGCGCGGGCTGAACGATGAGACGCTCCGCGAGTACGGGATAGGCTGGGACGGCGACCGCTACACCATCCCCATCTACGACGCGGATGGCGCGCTCGTCAACGTCCGCCGCTACCTACCGAACGCAAAGCCAGCCCACTTCAAGACCGTCGGCCTGAAAGGTCACAACGGTCGTCGGCTCTACCCGCTCGCCGCGCTCAAGGGCGACCTCATCCTTCTCACCGAGGGCGAGCTCGACGCGCTGATCTGCCGCCAGTTTGCATTCAACGCGCTGACCGGGACCGGCGGCGCGCTCAACTGGCTCCCTACGTGGAACGAGCTGTTCCGCGGCAAGGACGTCATCATCGCCTATGACAACGACCGTGAAGGCGCGAAGGGCACGGACAAGGTCGGGAAGTTCCTCCTGACGGTCGCGAAGTCCGTCAAACGGATCGTGTGGCCAGAAGGGTTCAAGAAGGACGCGACTGACTACTTTGTTGCGTACAAGAAAACCGCAGCAGACTTCGCGGAGCTGCTCGACGCGGCGATAGACTTTGTCCCCGGAGTCGAGGTCGAGACTCCTGACGGACTGGTCGGCGGGTTTGCGCTCTCCGACCTGGGCAACGCGGAACGAATGGTCAAGATGTACGGCGAAAATCTCCGCTACGTGGACGCCTGGAACAAGTTCATCGTGTGGGACGATGACTGCCCGAAGTGGAAGGTAGATGATGTCAAGACTACCGTCAAGCGAGCGTTTGCAGTCGTCCGCGGAATGAAGGAGGAAGTCAAATCACTCGACGGAAAGGACCAGGACCTGCTGACGAAGTGGGCCCTGATAAGCGAAAGCGAACGAAAGCTCAGCGCGATGGTCACGCTGACGAAAGCCAAGGTATCGCTCCACCCGGAGAAGCTGAATCGGGACCCGCTGCTGCTGAACACGCCGAGCGGCGTGGTGAGGCTGGATTCGTGATGCCGGTGGCGCAGCCCGTGACCCGCGAGATGCTGCTCACGCAGCTTACCGGGACTCCCTACGACCCGGACGCGCGCTCTGAGACCTGGGAGAAGTTCCTCAATCAGAGTACGGACGGGGACCGTGACCTGCAGCACTTCCTGCAGAAGGCAGTCGGCTACTCCCTGACGGGAAGCACGCGAGAGGAGGTCTTGTTCTTTCTCTATGGACCTACAGCCACTGGCAAAAGCACCTTTCTTCAAGCGATTGCGCATGCTCTGGGTGATTACGCTGCTACGGTGGATATCGAAGCCTTCCTCTCACACCGTTTTGGAGGAGGCGGACCTTCTCCTGAACTGGCGAAACTCCGATGGACTCGTATGGTCATATCGGTTGAAGTTGATGAGGGACGAAAGATTGCGGAAGGGCTCATCAAGCTCGTCACCGGCGGAGATTCGATAAGTGTCAGAGGGCTCTACAAAGACCCAGAAACCTTCCGACCCACTTTCAAGATCTGGATCGCAGCCAATAACCGTCCACGTGTTAGTGATACCGACGACGCCATCTGGAGACGAATCATTGTCCTTCCTTTCAGTGCGCAGGTTGCTCCAGAGCATCGAGACAAGTCTCTCAAGCACAGACTCACTACCACCGAGTCTCCCGCAGTCCTCGCGTGGGGAATACGAGGTAGCTTACTGTGGCAGCGAGAAGGACTTGGGCGACCTCCTGCTGCTGTACAGGCCGCTATCCAGTCGTACCAGGAGGAGGTAGACCCTATCCGCGAGTGGATGAAGGACTGCGCGCGCGAGGCGAAGCCCGAGCTGTGGACGCTACAGGCGGACCTGTATGCGTCATACGCCAGCTGGGCGAAGCGGAGCGGCAATCGCTACGTCCTGAATGCCTCGCAGTTCGGGCAGCGTCTGCAGAGCCACGGTTTCCCGTTCACTGTTGTCAACGGACAGCGCGTACGAAATGGTATCCTGCTCGTGCAGGAAGGAAAGGACCAAAGTTTTTGAATAACGTTGCCATCGTTGGCGCCGGCCCTGCCGGACTCCTCGCGGCCTGGGGCGCGGTCACGACCGGCGCGGAAGTGCGCATCTTCGACCCATCCCCGGACTATCCCAAGACGATTCTCGGACTCCAGTACCTCCATACCAATTGCGACCTACCGTTCGCAGCGCGGAAGAAGTTGACCTTGAAGTATGAACTGGTACCGTGCGAAGCTCTTACCCAGCTATCTATCTCTGGCGCATACAACCGCAAGCTGGGTAGGCCACTCGATGAACCCAACAGCACCCGTTTCCTAGATCAGCACTACCCTGTGGAAGTCTATTCCCTCAAGACTGCGTACGAGTACCTCCATCACCAGTTCCGCTACGACATCATCACGCGTGCCGTGACCTGGAAGGAGATTGTCGTAGACCTCGCAGAGGACTTCGATGTCGTCATCAACACTGCCCCGCTCGACAAGCTCCTCCCCGACTGGGGCTGGCCGACGCGCGACGCCTGGATTCAGTTCTCGCTTCCTGAGGGAGTCCAGGTGCCAGACGGTACCTGCGTCTACAATCTCGACCCTGAGGTACCCTGGTACCGGGCGACCCACCTCGATGGGGCAGTCTCGACTGAGTACCTGTACGCAATTGCGGATGGGATGATGGACGTACCTGGACGACTCTTGCGAAAGGTCGTCAAGACTGCGCTTCCCGGTCCGCTTCCCCTCAACGTGTTCCTCGCAGGGCGCTGGGGCTCCTGGGACCCGCAGGCTCTCACGAGCGATGCATTCAAAGTTGCGCGAGAGGCGTGTAAGTGAAAGACCTGTACTACGGTATCGGGGAGTATTCAGCGCTTCACTGGGCGGACCGCGAGCGGCGCGGACTACCGTCCGACCCGCTCACGATGCACGAACGCTACACTCAGCAAATCGTCCGCGAGGCAATGGAACTGTTGGACGAGATTCCTTGGAAAGACCACCGAGAGACGCAAAGCGAAGATGTCGTTCGGGACAACATCCTGGAAGAGGCCAGCGACGTCATCTTCACGACCTTCGCTTTGCTGGGACGGCACGGCTTCTCCTACACACAGCTGTTGGAAGCGGCAAAGGTGAAGAAGTCGGTGCTCGACTACCGCTGGAAGCAGGAGCACGATACCGTGCCGCTCGGCAAGGTCGCGCTCATCGACATCGATGAGGTTCTCTGTGAGTGGATCCAGCCGTTCCTCTCGTTCGGCTTTCCCCTTAGCAACATCGCTACGATGGAGGAGCTGTACGAGGCAGTCCCCGTAGCGAAGATTGTTCGTCAGAAGCATCTCTTTCGGCAGAGCGGCGCGAAGCGTCACCTCCCACCCCTGGTCGAGAACGTCGTAGCGACCCAGGCGCTCGCGGCGACGGGATACGACATCGTGTTGATGTCCAAGCGACCCGTGCGACGGTACACCCGGCTGGAGGGTGACACCATCTTCTGGCTCGAACAGCACGCTGTCCCGTATCGTCAGCTCCTCTTTGTCGAGGACAAGCAGTTCAAGGTAGCGGTAAGTGGGCTAACGGGGACGATAGCGTTCGCGGTGGACGACGACGCGGACAACGTAGACCAGCTCCGCGACCTCGGTATCAAGACGTACTGGGTACGAAAGGGTGGATTTGATCAGACGCACGTGAAGTCCATGCTCGATATCCCAGAGGTGAAGGAGGCGTGCAAGTGACTCGTCCATATAGACTTCCATTCTGGGAGGGAGTCAGTAAGACGACAACTTGCTGGTTATGGAAACGGAGCAAGCTTGGTAAAGGATATGGGTGGGCTTGGTTTGAAAGTCGAGGAGAATATGCTCACAGGGTTGCCTGGATTCTGACTAATGGTCCAATCCCTAAGAATAAGCAGGTTCTCCATAGGTGTGACATCAAACTCTGTGTACGCCCTTACCACTTATATCTCGGAACCCGAAAGGATAACGCGCAGGACGCACTTGCGAGGGGACAATTTGTAACAGGCGAACGACACCATATGAAGAAGATCGCATACCGAAAGCGTCACTCTGACTTCATGAAAGGAAATCAGTATGGCCGAAAGTTACGAGTCTCGTAGAAAGTTTCTAGGGATTGAACCTCATCGAGGTGCCCTGCCTTTGACAACGTTTTACCGAGGAGGAGAGGTCATAGAGGTAGAGCTGATAGAGGGGCCTGCCAACCCCTACAGGATGATGTGCATTCATGCTCTCCAGACTTGGGGCGGACCTAACGATTCCAAGGCCAGGACGTGGGAGCGACTCTCCCCCGGCGCGCGTATGGCGCTTACCAAGAACATCCTCACAGGACAGGCGTTACCTCTTGCTCTTGAACTTCCCGACTTCTACTGGGAAATCAAGAACATGGTCCGTTACGGTTACGACCAGGTTGTTCGGACGAGGCTCGGGGTCACATACTCCAGTGAGGGAACTCGGGACAACGACGTTGCGGATATCGGGGTGATGGTGTCGCCGCGTATCTGGGACCATCCAAATCTGAACGTGCTATCTGTTTTTCAGGGTTCCGTTGAGGAGTCGAAGCGGTCCTACTACGACATGTTGACCATCGCAGGGGTCCCGTGGTCCGACGCCCGCGCCCTGATCCCGCAGGGCATCCTTCACCGCTTCGCCTGGGACGTCAACTACATGACCCTCAAGAACTTCCTCGGGAAACGGATGATGCTCTGCATGGATTACCCCATCGTCACGATGGCCTGGAAGATGAGAAAGGTATTGGAGGAACGGTATGCGGTACTTGCTCTACCTCTCCGCCCTAATTGCGACTATGCTCGCGTATGCACTATGCGCGGGGCTGATCGCGACGCTGAGCTTACTTCAAACCTATTTAGTAACTGCGGGCGGTGGCCTGACCGAAAGGATGGTAGCTCTGCACCAGATGTCGCTGAGTTCCAGGTCAGTTCTACGGAACGCGCGTGGCTAGAGGAGTGGGTCCCAGGGGGATTCTTCGAGGGTGGCGTTGAGCACGACTGGGAAGTCGCATTCAAAAAAGACGAAAGGTTTTTCCTGTAATGGCAGAGCTCGCAGACCTCATGGCCCCGATTTCTCGCGGACGAGTCGCCATCGCAATCGCCCCGCAACTGTTCAACACAGCAGAGGCACGGAACCGCGCAGCAGGCATCCTCGCGGTTTGCGAAGTAGCAGATAAGATGCTGGACGTAGCGACGACGATTCCTGGGAAGCCGTCGTGAGTTATTACCGAGAAGGCTTGCGAGCACTCCAAGATAAGCGAGCTGCGCTCAAGCAGTTTCTCCTTACTCCAGAAAGTGATACCCAGTATGAGTTCGAGCTCATCCTTGCTGAGTGCGCGGAGCTGCGCGAGCGAAAAGTCCAACAGAGGGGGGAAGGCGCGTATAATCAGAAAGACGCACGGAAGAGCAAGCTAGAGCTGTGGGCGAACCTGCGGCGCAAGTTCATCCGCGTCGAGCGGTACCTGTACGAGGGCGCAGGCGGCACTGAGTCGCTGGAGGACGACCTGATGGACCTCGTCAACTTCGCGGCGATGGGGCTGCAGCTGATGCGGCGAGAGGGGTGGAAATGAACGACTACGAGCCGTGTCCCGACTGCCGCTGCTTGATGCGCGACCACTGGTACACGAAGGACATCGTGCGGGCGTGTGTCGGTACGCTCCATCGAGACGGGTCCACTGAACCCTGTGCCTTGACGATGGGCTGGAAGAGGGAGCAAGCCGCATGACAACACTCTCCACAGAGGCGGAAGTCCTCGCCCTCATCGAGGAGCTGCGGAAGCTCCCAGAGGGTACGCGCATCGTCCGCGATACAGAGACGACTGGCCTGGACATGTTCGGGCTCGCGGACCGCTACGCGAAGCCCTTGGGCAAGCCGGGAGGACCAGACGGCGACCTCATCGAGGCGGACATCGGACCCGCGAGGGTCTGCGGAGAGGCTGTCGGCATCCCGTTTGGCAACGGTATCCGCACCTTCTACCTTCCCTACCGCCACGAAACGGGCGATACCAACCTCGACCCGGTGTGGATGCGTCGCATCACCGACGTTATCAACGAGCGGGGACTCACGCTCGTCAACCACAACATCAAGTTCGATCTGAAGATGCTGTGGGCGGACGGCGCGATGCCTGATGAGCATCGCGTGAAGCTGGAAGACACGATGCTCCTCGCACACATCCTGGACGAGCGGCAGGAACGCTACACGCTGGAGTACCTCGTCCAGTTCTACACTGACGCGCCGATGAAGCTGAAGCGGGGTCCGTCAGCCTACTTGAAGGAGCACGGACTCCGCCGCTACTCACAGATTCCCGTATCCTTGCTCGGACCCTACGCGGAGGACGACGTACGCAGTACCTGGAAGCTGTGGAAGGTGCTCTATCCCCACCTTACCGACGCGACGGAACCCTGGTTCGGGGACGAGAAGCTGAAGCAAGTGTTCCACACCGAGATGGAAGTGCTGTGGGTCATTACCTGGATGGAAATCCACGGCGTCAAGATTGACGTCGAAAAGACCCGTGCTATCTACAAGACGATGGACAGACAGTTTGAAACCGGAATGAAAAAGATTCGGAAAATGGCAGGAGACGATTCCCTGAATCCTTTCTCATTCCCTCAGCTCAAGAAACTGTGGGCATCGAAGGGCTGGCCACAGGGGGTGGACGAGCTGACGGGCCGCGAAACCTTCCAGGATATGACGTTGTTCAAGCTGCTGCCGGTAGACCCGCTCGACCGGGACAAGAAGCCGCTGCCTCACCCCGACCATCCAGGAATGAAAGAGTTCATCTCGCTGTTGGTGAAGGTCCGCACGCTCCAGAAGTTCAAGGAGACGTATCTTGATTCATACCTGCGCCTCGCAGACGAGGCAGGGTTCCTCCACCCATCGTTCAATCAGCATGGGACGGTTACGGGTAGACTCTCTAGTTCTGCGCCCAACTTCCAGAACATACCAAAGACCATCGCTACAGGTCGAACTGCGCTTCAGAAGGCTGCCGAGGACATTGTTCAGTCTCCAGTACGCCAGATCATCATTCCACGTTCTCCTGACCATCGGCTGGTGGAGATAGACTTCGCGCAGCAGGAGATTCGTCTGTTCCTCCACTACGTGGACGAGCCGAAGATGCGCGACATCATCATGAGCGGTGGCGACGTTCATCACTTTGCCGCGAACGAGATGTTCCGCAGCAGAGGAGGGATGCCCGACAAGGCGAAGGACCCTGACCGCTACTACCGCGCGAGGCACATGGCGAAGTTCATCAACTTCGGTACCATCTACGGGATGGGCGCGCGCAAGCTCGGCGCGATGTTCGAGCTGCCCTGGTCTGAGGCCAAGCAGTACTACGACGACTACCTCGCAGCGTTCCCGCACATCAAGGAGTTCATCGAAATTGTCCGAACAAAAGCCGACCTGGCCAAGTATGTCAAGAACTGTTTCGGACGACGCAGACGAATGCGGCTTCTTACTCCTGAGGAGAAGCGCACCGGGAAGGTCCGCACAGGAGTCGGCTTTACGGCTAGTGTTCGTCCCACCGACCAAACCGCTGACGCTCATAAGGCGCTCAATGCTATCATTCAAGGTGGTGCGGCTGATCTGGTCAAGAGGAGCATGCTGCGAATCCATGTTCTCCTTCGAGGAACAAACTCCTACCTGATCAATCAGATCCACGACTCGCTCGTGTTCGAGCTCCACGTAGACGAGATGGACGCGCTGCTGCCGAAGATTTGCGACGCGATGACGAACTGGCCAGACTTGGCGACGCCGTACCACGTTCCCTTCGCGGTGGACGTAAGCATTGCTTCTTGGGAATGGTCTACGAGCGCCGCCAGCAAGGTGTAGGACGAAATGGCAGAGCTGCCAACCGTCACCTCGCGACAGATGCTGAAGGCGCTCGTCAAGCACAAGCTGGACGGCGAGCGACTCAAGTCGAGCTTCAACCGTGGTGAGCTAACCTTTGCGCATATGTGCCTCTGCGGGAAGCCCACCCCGTATGGCGTAGACCGCGCTGCGAACTACGTGCTGTGGGCAAAGCACTGCATCATCGAAGCATCAAAGGAGAGTAACGAATGAAGGACCTCCCACGCAACCCTGCGTACCGCGCGAGCAAGCTCCTTGACACTCTCGTAAAAGCAGCCCAGCCTTTTTACTGGGCCGATGAGCGACTCGATACTGTTCTAAAGCAATCGCGTTACTTGCTGCGCGCCCTCAAGCGCGAGCTGCTTCAGTCAGAGTACGAGAGCCTGGTACAGGAGGCATACGATGAGTTCAAAGAAGCTGTTCGAAAGTGAAGTCTCGCGGAGCCTCGTCACGCTCGACTGTTACTACTACAAACCCATCGACATCATGCAGGCTGGCCAGGATAAGGTAGACTATCTTATCAACTGGAAGGGGCGATTCGTCGCAATGGAAGTGAAGCAGGTATCTGGGCTGAGCTGCCCACCGAGCGACTTCTCGAAAGGTCAGGTGCTGTGTCTAAGAAGCAACGCCCGCACAAGAAGCGCGGTGGTCCTCGTCAACTTCCAGCGGCGCCCCCTGAAGCAGCAGAGGGGATTCGTCCTAGCCTGGATACTCGACCCGCTTCGCCTCGACCCGTGGCCCGTATTCAACCAGATGGGTCCGCGCGACCCAGTGGCCCTCGACAAGCGTACCGGGGAGTGGGATTTGAGTCTAATCTTCCAGCAGTTGAAAGGATGATACGGGATGCGCGACTCCTCCTCACGGACGAAACGCCCGAGCGACTCCACCGGAGAGAGCGATTGGAGGATGACCCAGGAGACGCGCACCCTTTCACGTATCGCTTTGCTCTTTACCTGGACCATCCTCCTCTTTTTCTTGCTCGCCTTCGCAATCGAAAGTTTCTGGCTCTACATTATCGCTTGCGTCATGATCAGCGTGTATGTGGATGCACTTTACGGCTTGGTTACCGAGCTGTTCAGTCCGTCGTCGTGATGCGTGAGCCGCTTTCCGTGTTCTGTGAACGGCATGGCGTGACCCGGAACCTGGTGCTCAACGTACTCGCTTCGGAGCTTCACATATTGTTGGGTCAGGTCGCGCGGAGGGGGATGGGGCGGACTGCGCCCCCGGTCCCTGCTCGGCTGCCACAGGGACCGGGGGGAGTCTCCCTACGGGGCGACGCACCGCCGCATTCGGCGGGGCAGCTCCCGACGCGGGCGAAGGGGAACGCGGGCGGTGCCGGGCCGTCCGGCAGCCTCCGGTAGGGCGTTTCGCGGGCCTAGAGAGGCCGAAAACGAGACCCCGCTACGCTTCGGACTTCCAGGCGGTCGGAAGGCGGTTGAGGAGGAGCGCGATGACGCCGCTGAGGATCGTGAGGACTTTGACGGTGGCGGTGCCGAGGCCGAATACCGCCGCGCTGTCCGCGACCTGCGGAACGACAAACGCGAGGATGATGAGAAGAAGGGCCAGCGCCCGACCGAGGCTACGGTTCTTGTCGAAGGTATCCACTTTCTAACCTTTCCTTTACGCAATTCGCCAACGAGGCGGAGTCGCAGCCGAGTTGAGATCGACGACGAGCTGGCCACGCATGAGCGAGACGCCATTCGCGTGCTGGTACACATCGGCAGGAGCGTAGACGCCGCCCGCTGACCAAGCGTACGTCTGCCAGAAGATGCCAAGCGCAGGGAAGTTCTCGCGACAGTACTTGACGACATCGTACTTGCCGTAGACTCCTGCGCAGTATGCTCCGTCCAGCCCTTCGTAGACGCCGTTGAAGTATTGCTCCAGCTCTCCGCCTGAAACTGCTCCTTCGTCTACCGCGAACGGGACGGGGAAGCCGAGCGGCATTGAGAGTCCGATGAGGTCCGAACGCGCTCCCCCGCCGTGGGAGAGCCCAGTCGAAAAGTCCCAAGGTCCTGCACCGGTCGTCTCAAAGACCGGAACAATGGCGAGGCGGCGCGAAAGAATCGCGGCTACCTCGTCGTTGTTGAGGCACTTGGGATTCGCGCCGCGTGACCCGTCCACGTAGCGCGCGACGAAACCGAAGTTGCTCCCTGCGAGGTAATCTACCTCTTGAATCGTGAGCCTGCGACCGATGTCAATTCCATGCACTCAGGACACTCCTTTTCCGATTTTACCGATTGCATCTGTTATTCGGTTGTGTTCCTCCAATGAACGAGTAGACGCATCCCTCATTGCGCTTGCCAATTCGTGAAGCGAAGCAGCAGCCTGTTGCTGAGCGACTGCGCTTGTTGTCGCGAGCGTCTGCATCGCAGCCACAAACTGCGCTGTAATAGCAGCGCGTTCTTCACCTGACTTCGTCAACAGCGTGATGAGCATACGCAGCAAGTAGATCAGAACGAGGACGAGCGGGGAAGCTATGCCGAGACTTTTTGTGACCTCGAACCACTGGTCAGGATTCACGATCAATACCCCCCGTATCCGGCCTGGGTCAGGCCTGGTATCTTCGAGGGGTGAGCGTAGTTGGCGCGGATGTACTCGATGGCGGCGAGTGTGTTCTGGGTCGGGTCCATGATGTCGAACGCGCCCTGGAACGCTTCGGGGTTCTTTGCGGCAGCAACTTTCGCATATCTTGCGAACGTCGGGTCCATCAGCTGGAAGAGTCCCTTCGCGTGGTACAGCTCGTTCGGTCGGTTCTCGTAGTACACGACGCCCGTAGGATTGACTGCAGTCGGGTCACCCTTGCGATTCTCCTTCTGAAGTACGAGATTGAGATACGGTTCCCAGTCGCGCGAGACGCCCGACTGTGCGACGGCGCGCTGGACGACTGCGACTGCTTGGCCTACATCAATTCGTCCCACTCCTCCTCGGTAGCTCGCCGCGTTCGCCGCATCGGTGAGCGGGTCGCCACTCTGAACGCTCGGAACGTATCGAGATGGAGAGGACTGCCGAGCTTGAACCGCAGCAGAGAGGGGGTCGCCTGACGCTGCGCCCTTCTGAGCGACGATGGCGTCGTGAAGCGGTAGTCCAAATCCTTTCTTCGCTTCGACTGTCTTCTTCTGCTGCTCTAGAAGGTTCTGGCGGTCGAGGATTGCTGAAGCAGCCTGAAGGGGCTGGCTCTGGACATTGACTGGCAAAAACGTGCCGAGAGGACCTGCGATGCGAGGAACAGTGGGAGGAACGTCCAGACCGCGACTCTCCTTGACCAGGTTCCGACGCTGACGCTCCTCTTCAGAGATAGCTTGATCGTAGGCACGACCGACACCTCCTGTGAGTTGCTTCGTGATGAACCGCAGATAGTCCCCCATCGCCTGGTCCTTCAGGTCAGGCGTATCGGTAATTGGGGCTCCGCTATACGCGACGGTATTCGTCGCGAGTTGAGGGATCATCGTGATGGCAGGAGAGAGCTGGGAGGTAATGTTCTTCGCCCAAGCGCGAATATCAGCGGGGTCGTGAATCTGCTGGAGGTCGTAGAGCGGCAGGTTGAGCGTTGCGTAAGCCGTGCTCTGGTAGTCGGGGTGACCCACGGGGAGCGCCCCCGACTCGCGCATCCAGCTCGGCAGGTTCGCCTCATCCGTATCCGTCGCGGAAACCGCGTTGCGCCGTACCGTCTCGGTGCCAGTCGCCATCTTCGGATTCGAGAGCAACAGGTTGAGCTGTTTCGGCAGGTTGTTCCGCATCCAAGGGTAGAACGGGATTGCGTACGTGCGGATAGACCGCTCAAGGGGCGTGAGGTCGCCGTAATCGAACAGAGCCTTGCGCACTGATGCGGCTGCTTCGTCGAACGACTCGCCCAGGTCGAGATGATGGAGGAAGTTGGTCATGCGGCCGTACGAGTCTGCAGTCTCCCCGACGACGCGGCTTCCGTGGCCCGCGGTGTCCACGATGCCGAGCGGTCGAGACTTGCTGGGGATGACCGCCTGACCAAGCTTTGTACCGAACGAGGACTCACGACCTTGAAGGATGCGCTCCGCTTGAGCAGGGTACTGGCCAGGGCCGCCAACCTCGTGGAAGATACCCTGACCCCGCAGCCCGTACTCATCGAACCGTCGCAAGATATCGTCAGTTGTGTACCGCGTCCCGGCGAGCTCGACGCTGCCAACCTTTCGAGCGAGCACTGCGGCGCTCTGTGCGTAACGCGCAGGGTTCCATACTCCGTCCGCGATGTTGAGCCAGATGTTTCCGGTGAAGTTGCGGGCGTGGAATCCTACGGTGCCGAGCGTCAGCATCTTGAAATACTTCATCCCAGTCCCGTGGATCATCTTCGCGAGCCGTAGCCCCTCTGGTGAGCCGTCAATCATTGGGGCGAGGTTCGTGAGCCGCTTCGCTACCTCCGGGTGAACGTACAGGTTCTTCCCGAGCTGGTAGCCCTTGAGCGCGGGGACATCCCCAAGCGGCTTCCATCCCGGCTGTGGTACCGAATCGATGACCGTCTTGCCCAGGGACTGCAGGCCACCCGGACCCCGCAGCAAGGAGTAGAACGCCCCCATCTTCGTCGCTTCGGCTTTGTGGGCTGCGGCGAGGGCGCGGATGTCGGTGTACGGGTCGAGCCCGATGGAGCGCGCGTAGTTGAGGTCTGAGAGGATACGGGTCATTGCGAAGGAAGGGTTACCGCCGAGGCTGAGTGCCTTCTGCTTCTCTGCCTCGAAGATGTTGCGGACCTTCTCAGGGGGATTGCGGTAGCGGTGGTACACGTAGTTCTGAAGCTGGTCAATTTTGAGACCGAGCCGCCGAACCTCCGCGATATCCGCGTCGGTAGACTTGATAGAAAACTCCGCAGCGGCCTGGACCTCGGCGGTCGCGGGCGATGCGCGGACCTTCCCGATCTGAACCGCCTGGTTATACCTGCCGGGCGTCTTTGGGAGAGACTCGATGAGGGTTGAGGCTGCGTCTGCTGAGGTCTTGTCGATGCCTGCTGCCCCTGCTGCGTCGAGGCGTTCCGTGATACTGCGGCGGGTGAGCGTCGGTAGCGCGCGCTCCGTATTGGCGACCATTTCGTATGCCTTCGGCAACGCGACCTGCTCAGCAGGAGTAGCCTCAAACGGAACGTGCATCGGGTTGAGAGCGCTGCCGACCTTCTCGCGTAGACCCTTGACGCCGGGGACGACGTTCGCGACATCGCTGACGACGCGCCCCGCTGGAGCGAGGTCGGGCCCAACGTACTTCCCGGCGAGCGTCAGCCGCTTCGCGGCGGCTCCCGCGACGCCGGGAATCTTCTGCGTACCGCCGCCGATGAGCGTCGTCGGGTCCTGCGCAATCTCCAGCGCGGTCCCGCCGACGAATCGACCGATGCCGCTCTGTCCGAGGTACTTCGCGACGGTATTGACGACTGGGACGTTCGACTGACCGAGCTGTTCGAGCTGTTGCTCGCCTGTGACGACTGAGGAGGGATTGCCCCAGCCCTTCCCGAACGCTGCGCCGACGTCACCGCCGGTACGGGCGGCTTCGAGCGCGCTGCGGGTGGCGGCGCCCGGTCGAGCGAGGTGCTCCAGCCCGCTCTGCCACCAGGACTTCTCAGGCTGAAGCGGGACCTCTCCAACTGCGCGGAGGCTTTCCTCAATGTTCGCGACGTTGCCTGCTGCCTGACCGACTGGATTCGCGCGGTCGAGCGGAGGGTTGTTGCGATTGTAGACTGCTTCGGTAAGAGGGTCCCGCTTCTTTCTGATCGCTTCGGTGAGGGGATCAATCACAACATCACCTCTCTACGGGAGTCGAGACGCAGCTTCCATGAGTGGACCGAGTTGCATTCCGTTCGCGCGCCAGGTCTGACCGTTCTGCGCGTACGATGCCATGAAATCCTGGTAGGTCGGGAACACACTCTGAAGAGAGTCGATTGCGTCCCTCGTGTATGCGTTGACCGTCGTACTGCCTGACGAGGATCGCGATGGCATCCCCGCGATCTGTAGCTGATTCTGGCGGTCGAGCGCAGCCTGCTGCTCACGCTGCGCGTAATCCTGGTTGTACTTCGCTTTGTCCATGCCGAACGACTCGTTGTACTGACGCTGCTGCTCCGCGAGCTGCTGCTGATCGAGTCCGTACGCTCGGTCAGACTGAGACTGCTGTGCCGCCATCTGCGCTGCGCTCTGATTCTCTTGAGAGAGCTGGCCGCGCATCGCCATCTGTTGCTGCGCGATAAGCTGGATAAGGTTTTGGCGATTCGCGTCTGCCGCCTCGTTTGCTTGCTGCTGACCCTGAATCCCCGCCATGCCAAACGACGACGCAGAGGAGAACCGCTGGTTGGAGATATTGGTAAGGGAAGCGTTGAGCTGGTCGCGCATCGACGTGAGGCGCTGATTCAGGACCTTCGACTCCTCGCTCAGCGCGCCCTTACGGAGCTTCTGCTCCAGGTCGAGGAGGATACCGCTGGAGTAGAGTCCTCGCGCATTCAGCTCCTCTGCGGTATTCTTCAGGTCCAGCTTGAGCGTCTCGCGGAGCTGGTTGAGAACGGTCTGTGTCGCAGGGTCGATCTCAGAGTTGTTCTTCGCAAACTCTGCTCTGAGCGACTGCTCGCTCTTATCGAGCGTCGCCATGATCATCTGAAGCCCCTGAACGTACATCCCGATGACGTCAGGCGGCGCAGCAGGATTCTGTACCATTTGACGGAGACTCTGAAGGTCCGCGCCCATCTGCTGCGTCATTCCGGCGAGGTCTACCGCCTGAGCCGGACCTGCGCCGAACGGGGCAGAGGTTCCAGGTCCCGTCGCAGTCGCGGTGGGAGAGGTTCCGAACGTCGGAGCTGCGCCGCCCCCGCCGCCCGTCGCAGGAGCGACAGCAGGGGCGGCGGGGGCCCCCACAGCAGGCTTTGCGGCGGCAGGTGTGCCAGGAATCGCCGCACCTCCGCCGTCCGTCGCAGGAGCGACAGCAGGGAACATCGGCGGGAGCCCTGAAACAGGGGCGCCCAGCGGCCCGGAGTATGGGGCAAGCGCGCCACCCGGCGCGGCGGGCGCAGGAGCGCCCGTGGGAGCTGAACCTGTCGGAGCTCCGGGGAACAACGACCCTGGAGTACCTGGCGGAGTACCTTCCCCGATAACAGTAGTACCTGGTCCCGCAGGAGTCTCCGTGGGCTCTAGCGCAGGAGCATTGACGCCAGGAACGACGCGACCGCCGCCCGCGTAGCCTGGCCCAGGCGTCGGAGGAGCAGGCGCAATCGCCTCACTCCCAATACCTGCCCCAAGACCAAGGCCCCCACCAATGGCTCCGACCGCCTTGAGCGCAGCTCCTTCGCTCGCAGGATTGACGATTGCCTTACCTGCGCCAGTAAGACTTGGGAGCAGCCGACGCCCGACTGCGCCGAGGAATCCCGAGCCGAGCCCAGCGCCCGCCCCTGCGATACCTGGTCCCATCGGCGTTCCGAGCGTCGGCGCAAATGCCTCAGAAGCAAACTCGCCAATTCCTTTCATCCAGTCAGGGGCAGGCGGAAGTCCCCTACCATAGGTATTTGGAAACTCCGGCCCGGAAGAAGGCTGGCTAGCAAACATTGGGGGCTGACCGGGCTGCTTGAATCCTTCGCCACGACCCCAAGGAGAGGGGGCAATAGTCTGCTGAGGAAGGTTCGCTTGCGCCGCAGGGGTCTGCTGCCCAGTCGGAAGGTACTGGCCTGGAATACCGCCCGAACCGCGATTTTCAGGCATGTCCTTTTCGGCCAAATACCGCTCTACTGCAGACGCGGGCGACCGCTCCGCAGGCGCAGCAGGGGTGAAGTCCACGACGCTCGCGTTACGCTCAGGCGCAGCCTGAGGCGTGAAGTCAGGTCGTCCTTCGGGCGTGTAGGCAGGAGGCACAGGGGCCTCAGGAAGCGGCTGCCAGCCTGTTTCTGCGGTAGCCCCTGTCGCCGCAATCTCAGCCATCCTGCGGGCTTCCTCGATTGGATCGTAGGTCGGGTCAGACGGGTCCTTGAGAGTAGCCATTTTTCCTTACCTCCACGCTACATACGAATAGGTCACGCCGGTCGCGTTCGATGTGCTCGCTGCGCCTGACCCTGAAGTGAATCCCGTCGCGCTCGTACCCTGCCAGTTTGCCGCGCCGCTGCCTGTGGTCCCCGCAGAGTCCTTCCAGTTTGCGTAGAGCTGAGCTGTTCCGGTATCTGCGGAGTAGAACTCTTTGGAGTCGTCGTGGCGCAGGACCTTGACGTAGCGCGGGCGGAATCCGAGAACGATGATACGTCCTGCGACGTCATCGCCTGTATAGGAGCCGCTCGCAATCCGGGAAACGCCATCTGCGATCTTGTCCGTTGTTACAGCGCCGTCATCTAGAAGCGCGGTAACGAGCGAGCCATCCTCGATGTTGACATCCGTGATGTGCTTCGCAAAGATGTCCTCAATTGCCCGCAGGTTCGCAGTAAGCGTCTGGAGCATCTCGGGACCAAAGTCCCCAATAGGGAGGAGAACGAGGAGACTCATGTCTCTCGCCGTCCGCGCGGGGCCCATTCAAGAACGATGCCGTACACCGCGACCTGCCTCCCAGCCTCGTTGTTCCGAACCTTCACTCCAACGGTACGAACCGTCGTTACGCTGATAACTGCGGGAATGAAGCGCTTGACGTTGAGCCCTGTGGAAACTGTGAGGCTGGTTGGGGAAGAATCCGAACCGTTGTTCGCGCGAAGCCGTAGCTCCAGCGTCGTCGGGACCGCATCGTTCATCTCTCGACAATCGACGTAGCCGAGCCGGAGAAGATGAACAGTCTCCTGGTCCCCACCGAACACCTGCTTCGTTACGGCGAACGCATCGATGGCGACCCCCGCATCGCTGTACGTAGACGGGTACTCGTAGACCTGCCCCGTCGTCGCAGAGCCGAACAGCAGATAGTCCTTATTGTAGCGACGCCACACGCACCACGCTCCGACATTCATCCCCCGGTATACGGTCCACGCAGCGCGGATGAGGTCGTACACAAGGATGCAGTTGTTGTAGATAGACGAGCCTTCTGGAACTGCGAGGTAATAGTGGTGGTCGAAAACGACGCCCTCTGCGAGTCCGAGCTGAGTGCGATTCAGGCCCTCAAACGTCACCCGAATCTTGTCTGACGCAGCAACACTCTTGATCCCATCAAACAACCGTACCCCATCAGTAGCAATACCGATAAGGTTGTTCTTGACGAGTGCAAGAGACTTGTTCGAGGAAGTCCCTGCCTCGTCGGTCACGCGTCGAAGGACAAAATCAGAGGAGGAGCTACCCGTCAGCATCCAGACTGAGTTAGTCTTGTAGATGACGAGCGCATCGAGCAGGACCGTAAGGCCTGTGATTGTGTCGCCATCCCCCTTCCCAACGTCGATGAAGTTGAGCACAGGCCAGGTCTCTGCGTCTGAAAGGTCGCTGTAGTAGAGCCGCGACCGTAGCGCCGCGACACCGGCGATGAACATTCGGTTCTTGTGGACCTGAACGTACTTGCCGAGCGGCGGGGAACCGCCCGCAACGGTCGCGGCTCCCGTACCTGACCACTCTCGATTTGAGTCTACCCCGTTGAGGATATACACGATATCGTTCAACGTTTCAAAATCGTACCGCGCAGTAGTGTCGAGGCCCGAAAGAAGCTCCGTCATCGACGCAGCGGCGTCGTAGGTGACGAGCAGAGAAGCAGTTGAGGGGTTAGAAACAGGGTCCGTAGAGGTCATGAGCGTGCGGACCTGAAGGTAGTTGTTCCCTGCACTCACGATAGTGTTGCCGGGCCCAAGTCCTACCCACGCAGTAACTCCGGTTGTCATCCCTACAACCGTAGCGGTTCGCGTCTGAATAGTCCGGCTCGTCCCTGCAGGAAGCGTCGAATCATCTGTAATGATGCCTGTCGTCTTATCGACAACCGAGCTGATGTCGATTGCAGGAGATGTCCAGCTACCTGAGCGAGAAGCGGTGTTACCACCAAGGATTGCAGATTCCTCAGCCACGATGATGTTCGCGAGGTCACCTAGGCGAGTCTCCAGTACGATGCTGCCTGGCGTCTCTGCCGAGGACACCGCGTCGAGTGTTCCCGTGTCCCAGTCAGCTTTCGTATCGTAGCTCTGTGAAAAGCTCTGTGCCTCGTAGAACACGTTGTCATCAGCCGCAGCGAGAAGGAACGATGTCCCGTTCGACAGCCGAAAGTTGTACAGGCCCCGTACCGCATTCGTCGCGAACGCAGAGCCGTACCGCGCCGCGTATCCCATCCGCTTCGTCAACGTTCCACGCTCATCGAAGTGGAAGTTCTGAACGTCGGCCAGCTCTTTGTCATCGATGAGGTACGGGCTCACCTGGTTGTTGAGGCCAAGCGAGAAGTCCTTCAGCGAGACGACATTCTTCTTGGCAAATGGACTTCGCTTCGAGCCAAAAGCGACTACCACCTAGTTCACCAGCTTGATGGTCTGGAACTGAGATGCGCCCCGCTGCTGATTGAGAACGTCGCGCTTCATCTCGATGATACCAGCCTCGTACTGGCTGAGGTAGACCTGGAACGCAGGGTCCTGCTGCTTCTGAAGAGCCATCGCGACTGCATACTTCTCCAGGAGGTGGTGATAGCGACTCGGAATGACCGGCGTATCTCCGTCTGCAGTCAGCGTCGTCGCCTTCACGTAGTAGTAGACCCGAACGGCTTTGACAAGGTCGGGAACGGGAATGAGCCCAATCTGGAACACCCCGGAGCCCTGCCAGAGGTAGTACCCCAACGGGGTCCCCTTTGTTTCCAGGCGATCTGAAACAGAGAGCTGCGTCAGGATTCTGTAGTTCCCGCTTCCGTCCTCAATCTCCCGCTCCGCGCGGAGAATACGGTCGAAGTCAGACGCGAGGTTGTACAGCTCGGTGCCGCTTACCGTTGAGATGGAGGTCAGCGAGGTAGACTCCAGCTCGCACTCCGTCGTAAGCCGATTGTTCGCGATATTCAGCCACGCTTTGAACTCCGCGTCACTCCAGAAACCTGCGGTCGGCTCCACGACTTCCGTACGGCAGTTTGCGAGAAGAGCAGAGAGCGCACTCATCGAGCTGACCTCCAGGCGATGTCCCTACGTGGAAGCCACAACGCCCCGCGAGCGCGCGCCGCAACAGACGACGTAATCGCGCGCCCTGCCCACCGAATATCGTCAGCAAGGGAGAGGCCAAGGCGCGTCGATTCAGCGTCCCACTTCCTGAGGCGCGCCTCCTCGTAGTCCTCAATCTCCTTGTAGACCTGCTCGGGCGTCTTTGAGCGCATTTCTCGGAGCGTATTGAGGTCCCGAGAGTCTGGAATCCTGAACTCGCCCTGGAGCGTCATCACCCGTAGAAGGAGCGTGTGACGGGGGTGGACGTTCGGGTGGGTATCGTGAACCTCGTACCGATTGTTGTAGCTGTTCAGTACGAGAACGAGCCACGGGTCCAAGTCCCGAACGCGCGTGCCGATGTGAAACAGGTCGTCAGTTACGATGCGACAAGTCCGAGTATCCATAGTACCTCCGAGTCTTTCAGCCAGGGACTCGCGCAGTCGTGCCAGGGTAGACGGTTCTGGTACGACTGCGCCAGCCCCTGGCCTTTTGGGGCTGGCGGCGAGGTTAGGACTCCGTGACGTCCTTCAGGACGCCCTGAGTGTTGCGCGCGTCGGTCCCGAGGTTCGCAAACCAGTAGTACGTCGCAACGTACCCTGTGCCCTGGTCCCACTTCAGGATGGAGCCATCAGCGTCCATCCACTGCGGACGAGCGAGCTCGTACCACTTGAGGTGCTCAGGGTCCAGGAACTGGATCTGGTTGGGTGTCGCGTCCAGGTCCGTGAGGAACGCCATGCCGTTGAAGTCGAGCCCCTTCCAGCCGCCTTCGTACGTCATCGAATTGACGGTACGCTTGAGGCCGACGAGAAGGTTGAAGTAGGCGCGGCGCACCGGCGTCGAACCAAGAACCATCTTGATCTTCCCGGTGGAGCCTTCCTCTGCCAGGTCCACGACCTTGAGCATCCGAACCTCGCTGATCGTCTGATTCGTACCGGGCGTGTCTCCGTCGAGGACAGCAGCAGCCCAGTACTCCTGGCCCGCCGTCGCAGGGTTGAGCACACCGACCGCACCTGACGCGCTGATGATGTTCCGAAGCCCGTTGATCTCGTTGTTGACCGTCAGAACCTTGTTGCCTGCGCGGTAGACCCCGTGGGTCGTATCGGTCGTAACAGCAGCACCGTCGATGGTGATGGTGTTATTCGCCTTGTCGATTGCGGTGATCTTGCGGTTCGTCGCAAGGACCGCCCCGGTCGTGTGGACGAGAAGATCAACGTACATACCGACGCGGAGGCGACCGTTGCCCAGTGCGCGGTACTTCTGCGGCGTCACACCTGCGGTAAGCGTCCCGAGCACGACCGTCGTGCTGTTCGAGGTAGTACCGCAGTCGGAGATGCGACCCGTACCATCATTCCAGGCCTGACGGTTGAGGTCGAGGGACATCGTTTCCGCGAGTCCCTTGGTCTCTGACGTCACGGCCTTCGTGAAGGCTCCCGAGTCACGCTTCGTGTGCTCGATGATCACCTGAGAGACTGCGATCTTGCCCCAGTGGTACTTGGGGAGGTACGTCGCGTTGTCGTACCCGACGTCACCTGCCGTCGGCAGCGACGCAGAGGTACCTGACCGCGAGCCAACGCCTTCCGTCAGGCGTCCCTGAGTCGGAACGATAAACTCGCGACCCTCAATGGTCGTCGAGTCACGCTTCACCGTGTTCAGGAGCACGGTGCGAGAATTGAACTGCTTTTCGATGGATGGCGCGTAATCCTCCTTGAGGATTTTGTCGTAGGTCGTAAGGTCCGCTGCCACGAGGTTTGCTCCTTTTTCTATAGTCCTGCGTTCTTGAGTCGCGCCTTTGCGCGCTTCTCCGCAGTCTCGAACGTCTGGTCATGCTGCGTCGTCTGAACAGGGCCCGAACCACCCTGACCCTCCGGTCGAGGGGCGGCTGCGGATGCCCCCGTCTTGGACTTGATGTACTCGTCGATGTGCCGCTTGCGCATCTCCTCAGGGTCTATCTTTTCGATGAACTGCGACCGCCAGAGCTGGTAGCTCTGCTCCAGGGGAAGTCGATACTGAACGCAAATCTTGAGGATATCGTCCTCATTTGCTTCCCAGTCTGCGTGCTTCCCGCGCTGAAGCTCCAGCTGCTTCTCCAAGTCCATCATTTCCATCCGCTCCTGCATCTGCTGGAGGTTCTGAATAAATGGTTGGAGCTGCTCCATCGGAGCACCCTGCTGCTGAAGACCTTGAAGCTCGGCCAGCTTCTGCTGGTACGACTGTTCCATCGTACCGATCACTGCCTGAGTTGAAGCGCGTTCGCGAGCAAGACGCTCCTGAACGATTCGGTCAGTTCCAGTCTGATCAAAGACCTTGTGACCGCGAAGCTTCTCCAGCTCCGTCAGAGGAAGCGTCTTGAGCTCCTCGAACGTGTACGAGGTGCGGGGCGCGAGCGGAGCAGGCGCGGAAGGGATGGGCGCGGTAGGGGCTGGAGTACCCGAGGGAACTGCGCTCGGCGCGGGCGCAGGTGCGCTACCTCCAGAAGAGCCATCGATGCCGACCTGTTCCATGAGAACGTCCACGAGATTCACCTTTCTCCGTCGTTTTGAGTCCGACGTGGACTTTTGCGACCGCCGTTTAGGGTCCGGCGTAGACCATTTGAATCGCTAGCTCAATTGTGCGGGGGGCGCGGCGGAAGGAGCGTTCGGCGCCCCGCCGCCTCCAGGGGGTCCTCCTTCCCCGCCTCCGCCGAGGGATGCGGACGCCATCTGCTGGAGCATCACCTGCTGACGGTGCTCTTCGACATGCTGCTGGAAAATCAACTTGATCTGTGGGTCCAGGTTCTCGTACTCCTCGCTCTTGCGGAACTTGTTGTGCGTGTCGATGTGGACGATGTGTGAGTCGTAGTCGTTGACGGGAAGCGGCGCCGGCGGCGCCATCTGACCGAGAGAATCAGGGACCATCGACCCCTTCATCTTGTCATTCTCGCGCTCGCCCTGCGCGATGTCCATCTGAACTGCCTCGAAGATGGACTTGATTTCCCCGAACTCTGTGACGCGGGCGTAGAGACTCGGGTCACGGACAACTCCCAGCTCCCACATCCGGTCGAGAATGGCCAGCTTCGCAGACTTCGTCATCGGCAGAGAGGAGCCGGCGTCCACCTGGATATCTGCATCGACCAGAACGTCATCCTTCATGAAATCGGACACTTCCGTCCGGTTCCCTTCACCCATGACGCGGAGCACGCGCGGCTCGTCGTAGTACTGCTTCGCGAGCGCGAGCTTTCCCCCTTCCAGGTCCGCAATCGCAGTCTCGAAGGACATCGCAGCCGGAACCATCCGCGCGTCGTCCTGTTCCTGAAGCGCGGCGATGGCGCGGTAGGCGCGAACCTGGCCGGGAACGTCAGCGTTCGTGACCTCGTGGATACCGCTGATCTCGCGGATTTCCTTCGTCGATTGCTCCAGGTCACGCCACACGGATTCCGGGACGTTCGCCCCCAGCATGATCTCAGGCTTCTGTCCGTTGATCGGGGTGTAGTCGATCACCTCTCCCGGCGCAGAGCTGATCTGCTTCCCGGCGGGGAGGCACCCAATCGGCACGAGGACCTTCGGCTTCATGATAAGGTTGCGCGACTCAATGATCTGGGAGTGGGTTTTGTTGTAGTTGCGCTGCGGGTCCTTCAGGTCGTCGATAACAGAAGTACCCCAGAAGCGACCTGGGACGCGGATATGCTGCCAGCCGATGAATGGGACCTGCGTCAGGGGCTTCTGCCCTGGATTCTTGCGCGCTTCGAGAAGCTTGTCCCCGCCCTTCACGATGAGACGACCCTGGGGGTACTTCTTCGTTGGACGCTGCCACATTTCCGCGACCATGACTCCGCGCATCTTCGCGCCGACGCCCTGGTCGGTAATCTGCGCAATCCGACCTTCAAGGTGATCGCTGTTCCCGAAGTCGTCGTCAGGAACCTCGATGCCGTACTTGTCCTGGACGTATTGCTGCGTTCGCAGCTTCACGTGGAAGACGTAGTTGCACTCCTTGATCGTCTTGGCAAGCGGCTCCGGGTACAGCTCGAACGGAGAGAGCGCGTAGACCGCAATCTCTCCGAGCGGTAGGTTGAGACCACGCTCAGGGTCGCTCAATACGGGTCCCGCGTCGGGGTCCCAGTATCGCTTCATGATACCAGTGCCCATGATGAGCGCCCACAGCAGCGATTCGTTCTTGGCTTCCTCGGAGCCACTCGGCTTCCAGTTGAAGTCGAGGAACTGGTTGTTCGTCCGCGCTCGCTTGATATCATCTGGCTCGTCGCTCATCGGCTTCACGCGAGCCGTTGGACGGGCCTGAATCAGCTTCGCGTACTCCGTGCGGATGTTCGGCTTGATCAGGTTCCCTGTGTAGTGAACGCGCCAGGCAGGGATATCTGCGACCTCGAAGATGCGCGTCTCAGGGTTCCAGACGAGCCAATGCTCTCCCATGTAGAACGCGAGATTCTCCAACCACACCTTTTCAAGCGGGAGGCGCGCCTCGCGTGCAGTCTCGTAGAGGTCATCGAAGTCGTCATACTCAACCTCTGCCTGAGACTCGGGGGTGGGCTCTGAACGACCGAATAGTCCCTTCAGCGTATCGAGCATCTACTCACCCCTTTGCTGCCGTTCGTACTGTGCCTCTGCGCTATCGGTAAGGAGCTGCGGGCGGCTAGGGTAGGGGAGCGCAGCAGCTTCAGCTGCTTGATACGCGCCGTAGTCCTTCGCCATGATGCGATTCAGCAGGTCACGCTTCTCCGCGACGTGAAGCGCATCCTTCTCTCGTGTGTACCAAATGAATCCGGCAATCGTCCCTGCCCAGCCGACCGCAAGGAGGATTTCGATCACTTCGTAGACTCCAATTCCTCGATGAGTCCTTCGAGCGCCTGCTCTTTCGTCATGTAACGGGGGAGCGTCGCGGGAAGGCCCGCGGCGAGCGCAGCGCGCAGCTCGTCGCTTACCTTCGCTCCGGGCGCCCAGCCGTGCGAGCACGCGAGTTCGAACAGCTCGGTACGGGTCATATCTAGGTACGACGCACGACGCGAAGTGTCATCCCATTTGCTGCCGACGAGTAGACACTGCCTGTTCCACTATCCACCTTGAACTTCGGCTTGATCGTGTGGGCGCCCGCTGCTGGGGAGAACGTCGCCTGCACGACGAGTGGTGCATAGATGCCACCTGTGGCCCCCTGTCGTTGGGTAGCAGCGTTCCCGTCTACGACTGCATCAGAGTCGAGCGCCAGGGCAACCACCATTTCAGCGAACGCGGTGGCGTTGTAGCCGGAGCAGGTGAGAATGCAGTCGAGCTTCTCGCCTGTGGCAGTCGTCATGGTGATCTGGCAACTCGTGTTGAGGTCCACGTAGGAGGTGCTCGTTGTGCTCTGCGTGCCGTCGGCGGCACGAGTGACAACGCTGATCTCTTTGACTACTGCGGTCGCTGCTGCCGCTGCGGTACGTCGGAACAGCTCCCGCCAGTTTCCTGACCCTTCTGAAATGAAGGCCAGCACATCGCCTGCAGCAGTCGTGTAGTTTGCCGCACCTTGCAAAATCAGGTTTGTCGCGTTATGCGTGAGAAGGAGGGCACCTTCAAACTCCAGTATCCACACACGCCCAGCAGGCAGCGTCGCAATAGAGGTGATTGTCGTCGTACCTGTTATATGCGCATAGCCCCCATCAGTACCTGGAGTAAGGACACCACCCCCAGTCGCAGAGGCAATACTCGCACCCTGGACAAACTGCGTTTCAAGCGCAATGATCTCAGACAGCAGCTGATTCAGCACCGCAGCAGTGATGAAGATGCCGAGTCTCGTTCCTGTTGCGTGGCTCGCAGCAGTTGTATTCTGGCCTTGCTCGACGGTCCCGCCGCGAACGACCGTGAATGTCTTCGTCGCCCAAGCTGTGTATACCATAACTTCGCTCTCGCACGTCAGCCACCCCGCTTGAGGAGTATCCGTTGGAATGGTCTCTGCGACGACGACTGCTGTTACAGAAGCGTTGATCGCCCCGTCAAGCGTAAAGCGGTTGAAGTTGACAAGGGGCTTTCCCAACTGCGCTGCAGTTACCGTTGTGGTGGGAAACTTCGCAGTTTGCCCTGGTGCAGTCATAAATGAACCTCCGTACCTACTTCTTGACGGGCTTCCGCTTACCCTTGGTCGGGGACTTCTGCTTCGCTTCGAGGATGGTCACCGATGCAGGCTGCTCGACAGGCGGAACGCCAATCCCATCCGCGAACATGTCCTCGTAGCGCGGAGAAGTCCGCGACTCCCCTGGAGCCAGCTCGTACCGCTCCATCGCCACGCGAACCGCTCGCCCGCACCCGAGGCAGAGGTTATCGACGGGTCCAACGCTGACCCCTTTACCCTCAAACGGGTTCATGCAGACGACGCACGCGGTGACGGGGAGGTTCGAGTCAACCGTGACCTCAAACTCCCCTCCGCCATTGACGTTCTTCGCGAGCTCCGTTACGAGAGCCATCCTGTTTCCTTCTTTCTGCGTCCAGCCGATTCCCAGACGCGCTCCACAGTTTGTTCCATCATGCTCTGCGGGAGGTTCGCGAGGGGCGCGACGCGCGCGGCGTCCACGAATCCGAAGTTGGCGACGAGCCCGTACGCATACGCCTTCATCGCGTGATTATTCTTGTCGATTGGCAGTGCGCGTTCCGCGCGACCTGGCGAGTCGTTCGGGTACTTGTACAGGCCGTACTCCTTGATCGCACCACGGCACTTTGGTGAGTGTACCAAACGCGGAACACCTGTGAGGGGGTCGGAAAGGAACGTGTGGTGACGATGGATTCCATCCACAATCGGTACGGGCTGTGCCCGAAAGATCACTCCTCCGACCCGCCTCCAGGTCTCCTCTTGGGAGTCACTCATCGCGTGCTGCCGCGCAGCAATGTCGATGACTCCGCCGATTCCCGTCACCCGCTGTGTAATCATCACACGATTGAAGCTGTCCTTGTGCTGCTTGACTTCCTCGATGACGGTTTCCGCGACTTGGCCCTGCGCGTAGACCTCATCGAAGATAAATGCCCTGTTGTTCGCGAGCGCCGCAAACTCCACCGCGTACGCTCCAGCGTAGCCGGGGTCCACCCACAACTCGCAGCGCGTATCGTTCGGCAGATACCAGCTCGCGTCGTTCGGACTCCACAGCGCGCTCTCCACCGCCGCAAACGCAATCGTCGCAACGTGGGTCGAGTAGCGAAACTCGCGGAACACGAGCCCCTTTGGAGGACAGGGGATGCCGCCGAATCGCTCCAGAAACGTATCAGGGTCGTTCGTCCCTTTCAGCCGGAGGATTTCCTCGTCATTCTCCCCGCCGGGGAAGATTGCGGTATTGCTCCAGGTCGGCAAGGAGATGGAACGACCGCCCCAGATGTTGTCGGGCTTCTGAAGCACTTCCCACATGTCCGCGTACCAGCCGAGGGACGACTCAAAGGTTCCCGTCGCGCGAAGCCAGCCCCGCGTCTCCGCCGTGCGGTTCACGAGTTTCTGGAAGTTCTCGAAGGACTGCTGCGCCGCCTCGACCATCAGGATGCCCTTTGGAGCGAACGACGCGAGCTTGACTGCGTCCTCACCTGACTTCGTTTGAATAATGCAGCCTCCTCGCAGCACCATCTGACAGGGCCCTTCCTTGGGCATCGAGAAGTCTGCAACTGCGTCTATCTTCTGAAGCGCTGCGAGGACGTAGTTGAACTCCGCGCGTGCCTGGAAGTAGTCCGGCCCGACGATCCAGTAGAGTCCGGGGTCAGCAGCAGCTTCCGCAGCCAGCTCGTTCGCCCCGACGAACGACTTGCCTGCGCGCTCTCCACCGCTGACCTGGAGCACGCGCTCCGGGGCGCGGTGAATCGTCCACTGCAGCGCGTTGGGCTCGTAGCCCCAACTCTTGAAGAACAGCGCCTTCTCAGCCGGAAGGAGCATGGCCTAGGACTGCGGCGGGAACATGCCAGGCGGCATTGGAGGTAGCTGCTGAATCCCCGCTCCCATGCCTGGCTGCGGCAGGGGCTGCCCGCACGCAGGGCACATTCCTTCCATACCCATCTGCGGCATCCCCATGCCCTGTGGGGGCATCTGGGGCGCCGCCCCGTTCCCCTTCTGAGCAGACCCCGACAGCTTTTTCGCGATGGCCCCGAAGGGCGTGGACTTCTTCGCCATTATCCGACTCCTAGGGCTCGCTCACGCCCTGTGAGCGGCGTGTCACGGTCTGCAAGGATAAGGTCCTCAAACTCCATACCCATGGAGCGGAGGAACCAGATTGACGCGTCGCGCGCAGAGGAACCTGATTCGTACTCGCTGAACAGGTCCTGATTCTCGAAGTCATCGAGAGGATGGCCCGTTCGGTCGAGCACGATGCGCCCGACCGCTGCGAGCCAGTCCTCGTAGGTCGTCCCGTTACTCAGTTTGAGGTCAGTGGCGGGAAGGTACGTCATTTTCCCTCCGAGGCGGGGTCCGGAGCATGATACCCGGACCCCGCCTCACGCGTCAGGCTAGGTTAGCTGCGGGGAATCTCCAGACCGAAGATGCTCCAGGAGTACGTCGCGGAGGTCGAAACCTGGGCACCGATGGCCAGCGCCCCGCCCGGCGGGACAACGATGGCACCATCAACATAGTCGATGAGCGCCTGAGCGCGGGGACCGCTGACAGTGGTCGCACCGTCGTCAGCAGTCTGCGAGAAACCGATGTTCGCGAAGAACAGCATCGTGCCAGAGGTCGCGGAAACCGTGGTCGGGTAGAAGGACACTGCCGAGGAGCGGCCACCGACCGGACCAAGCAGGTTCTTCGCCGCGACCGCCGTGCCGGAGACAATCGGAGCGCCGGTGCCAACGGCGGCACCGATGCTCGCAGTCTCGCGGAGGTACGTGAACCCACCCTCAAGGGGCGTCGCCACGGCAGTCCGGTTGCAACGGACCTGCCAGACGATGAGGTCCACGCCGGACCCCGTGAAGTTCGCGATGAGGGGAGCGTTCGCCGTACCTGCGACGATGCCCTCCTGGCCGGCGAGGGCGGTCGAGTAGCAGAAGCCGTAGCCGCGCCGGACCCACTCGGAGAACGCCGGAAGCGCAAGCACCTCACCGAACCGTGAGAGCGACGGGGCCAGAGTGCCAGAACCGACCGGACTGGTCGGGAAGGTCGCGGTGCCAACGATGGGAAGGCCCAAGTTGAAACTCCTGTGCGATTCTCACCCGCGTTGCTTGCTGCGGGCGGATTGACCCTCATCGGGCGTGCATGCGGCCCGGTGAGGGGTGCTAGCTGCGCATCTTTTCTGATTCCTCCTTAGTACCCGATTCCCAAGACGCGAACGGTAACCCCGCTCGCATCAGCCAAGTTGGGCAGCTCAATCCCGCCACCAGGAACGAAGTTTGAGGACCTATCAACGACAAAACCCTCTGCCTCCAGCTCCATCGTTGTCTCGACTGATGGGACGCGCTCCATGCTCAGGTAAGGCTCGCGCTGCATCGCGTCTTCAATCTCTACGAGATCATCCACATCCGCAAGGGATGGGGCAGCGGGAGTTACTGGCGCGTCATCCGCGTCCCCTCCCACGGGATACGCGAGCAGTAGGCGCTCTGTGTCTGGGTTCCAGACCGCGAGAAGGTGAACGTCACTCGATTTCGTGACCTGCGGGAGTACCCCGCTCAGCTCGGTGAACCCAAAGTCGTACGCGTGAAGCGGGTAGCCGCCTGCGGGATACGCCGTGTCACCAACAAAGGTGAGGACCGCGACCCGCGCGGTCTGCGGCGCTCTCAGGACCGTTTTGGTCGCGGTCACATCAGCCTCCTTATGCGTTCCCGAACGCGATGTACGGAACAGCAGTCAGCGCGGAGAGGTCGGTCGCGTTCGTGATCTCCGGCAGGACTGTCGCAGACGCAGCAGACCAGCGAACCTTGATCTTCTTGGTCGATCCAAGGACTGCCTCAAAGAGGTATCCACCAAACGACGGAATGAACAGCGCAGTGACCTCGCGGAAGCTGGTACCGATGATCCCATCGTAGCTCTCACCGTTGGTCGGGTACGAGCTGTCGAACGCGATGGTACCGACCTCCATGCCGAGCGATTTCGGGACGTCAGGCTGGGCAAAGGGACGCACGCTGGTGAAGACTGCTGTCGCGGTGATTGCCACGTGGGTTCTCCTTTTGGCTCGCTTTCGTTGCGGCCGGGGGTGCTATCGACGCGCCCACATCACCTCCCTCCAAGTGTCCTACGGAGCATTGACCTCTGATCAGAAGTGTAGGACTTGCCCATAGCCTTCTCCAGCCCTGAGGAGAATGGGCTCGTCTGCGCGAACCGCTTACGAATCGCTGCTTCGTACTGTCCCTGCGCGGGAAATGGGGCGGGAAGCGGGGCACGCGCAGGAAGTGGAGGTGGAAGGGGCGGAGCAACGGGCGCAGAGGGCACACCCTGCGGGATGCTCCGTAGCTCCCCTACACTTTGCTGCATACGGGCTGCTTCAGGCGCTCGCTGAACTTGCCCTTGAAGCCAGGCGCTCGGCTCCCGCATGTCGGATGGCGCTTGAGGCGGGAGACGGGGAATGGAGATACCCTTCGTGATTGTCTTCGCGAGTGCTTCGGGATGTTGGAGGTCACCTGGGATACCTCCTGATACCCACTGACCATTTCGCATGAACGGATTCGCCGGCTCACCTTGCGCGGCCCCCGCGAGGCTTTGCCAGGGTGGCGGATTCGGCAAGGGTGGAGTAGCAGAGAAGTCTGGGCGAAACTGCGCGGGAACGGGAGCGCTGAGCGGCTGATTCGGACCGATTGGGGGCACCATGGAAGGAGAGTCCAGCGACGAAACTCGCGGATTCTGGTATGGTACCTGGACTTGCGGGCGGGAGCGGAATGGCGCGGAGAGTCCAGGCTCTACGAGATCTGGATTTCTCGGCGCTCCGCGAACAGTCGAGAGGTACGACTCCCGCAGCAGACGCTGCGCTGCGTTCGTTGCGTCATACGACGTGAGAGGAGGTGTAAGAGTTGAACGGGGCGGCAAGGATGGCCCGACCTGTCCCGCCAAACGGGTCCTCGCGTCCCCTGTACCTGAGAGGCGCTCACTTCGCAGTATCCCCTCTGCGGTATCCTCTGCGTTCGGGACGGGTGGTTTCGGGAGGGTTGGGGCGCCCTGTGGAGCGGCGAAGCGCGGCGGAAGGCGGCTGGAGCCTGTTGGAGCGTTCCAATCGACGTTCCGCGGCACGTCTCCCGGCGTCCGGGCAATCTTGTTCCAGGTCTGCTCGAAGGGGGAGGCTCCAGGGCTCATCGCGCCGGTCGCGCGATTGAAGACGGCGAGCGGCAGGGCGCCGCTGGGGAGGACGGGAGGCTTCGCGACGGAGGGAGGGGGAGACCATTTCTGGGCGAAGCCTTTGCCGAGCTGTTCGCTTACTCCTTCTACCGCTCTGCCGACGCCCGCTGCTGCTCCTTCTACTGCGTCGGGGAGGAGTTTGCGTCCTGCGAGCTTCATCGTGAGGTAGCGGGCAATCTGCTCGGGATGAAGGACGTTGATCAAGGGTGGCGCTTCGCGGGACAAGAACTTCGCGATGAGGCCGGGAGCGAAGCTCATTGATACCTCCCTACAGACAGATGAAATCCACTTTACGAGTCGTCGGGGGACCCGCATCTCGGAGCGTTGGGCCGACGTTTACCCCCTCCCCCTCCCTTCTGGTACGCTCGTTGAGCGATACGACGGTTGGGGACGAGGTACGCGCTCCTCGCTTCGCTCGTCGCGGAGCGTGGGTAGTGTGGCGAATTGAGCGAAGGAGACTAACGTGAACTTGCGTCCGTTCTTCGGGCTGCGTGTGTTCCCGCGCTACTCGGTGACTGATGAGCGCCTGCGCGGTCTACCGTTCGGCTTCGAGCTGTTCCTTCTCGGCTTCGTGGTCTAACGCGCGCTGAATAGCGTATGACGCGGTTGGGCGGCGAACGGGCTGCCTTAGATTGCCGCGATACGAAGAAGGAGACTCTGCGATGGCGAAGAAGTCTGCGAAGAAGCAGTCCTACGTCGCGATGCTGGCGGACCGCGGGTACGAGGAGTGCCCGATTGCGACCTGCGGGCGGTGGATGGCCGACCTGGCCTCCCACAAGACCGATCACAAGACGGGGAAGGTCGGCCCCGAGGGTCGCCGGACCGACCGGAAGCCCGCCGAGGTGAAGGCGTGGCGCGCGCGCGCTGCGGCGAACTTCGCGGGCGGCGCGAAGCCCGCGAAGAAGGTCGCTGCGAAGCGGGAGGCGGTGAAGGCGTAGCTCTCGCGTCTTGAGGCGGGACGGGGACCGTTCTCCCCGTCTCGACCTCGCGTTGGAGGAACTCGCGTGAACGTTGGCGAGCTGCTGAAGGCTCTCGTTGGCCTTGACCACCTGACCGAGGTCGTCGTGTACGACGACGATATCCCCGGCGCAGCGGTCCTGTTCCCGTTCCGCGCGGGAACGGAGCTGACCCCGGAGGACCCGATCACGGTGTTCGTGATCCACGGGTGCACGGGGCAACACCAAGCGGGCGACTACGACCACGATGTGGTCGGGTAGCGACCTGGGACGCGCAGCTCTCGAAAGAGGGCTGCGCGTCCCTTTTTTTGGCTCGCTAGACGCGCAAGGAAAGGAGGCTCGAACATGCTAACGCATGGTCTCGCGCCGTTAGGCCGCTCTGCCCCGGCTCGCTGAGTACGCAGTACGCCATGCGTCACCAGCTCCCTGCTTCGCAGAGCTGCGCCATGCGCTCCCCGGCAACATGCTCCAGCATGACGCCTCTCTTGTCCCACATGCCTGAGTCAGGCCATGCGCATCACGGCGCCCCACATGCCTGATCCAACCTCAAGCCAAGCATGCCACGCGAGATCAGCATAGCAGGGCCATGCAGCCCATGGTACATGCATGTGGCACAAGCCTGCCGTCAAGCGGGTCACGTTGTACTTTGTCCGTCAGGCGGCATGACTGTCTGACGCTCAACGGCATGCGGGACATGCGCTGCGCTTGAAATCGCAGTAGACGCAACGACTTCGATAGTCTTCAGCGTACGATTCTCAGGCGGCTTGCCTCGTCGCGCTTCTGCCAGCTCCATAAGCAGCTCCTTGAAGACAGAGCCGACATCTTCGACACGCTTCTCAGTCTTCATCCATTCGTCCATACTCATTGATTCGAGCATACGGACTGCTGCCTGCCACGAAACGTAGTCTGCCGCATCTCGGATACGAGCGACAAGGATGACGACCGCTTTCGCGCGAGAACTGTTGAGACGCTTCAGTAGGCTGAGATACGGCTCCTCGCCAACCTTCGCCCGCCGAATCCAATCAAAGAAGTTCTGCTTTGGGATTCCCAGAGCTTCAGCGGCGTGATGTGGGAAGTTCCCCACCTCGATGATCTCGCAGAGCGCATCTTCCTGAACCTTATCGAGATAGCCTGACGTATACATCGGAACATTCCCGAGAAGCGCCATTACCTTCTTTGCGCTGCCTGTAATTGTGGGCGATGGAGAGTTACCATTCCCACCCTCTTCAGGCTGACCAGGGCGGCGGTCAGGTTCAAACGCGCCCTTAGGAGCGGAATGCGGAGTGGGCTTCCCTTCGGAACGCAGCGCCCTATTACGGGCAGCTCGCGCTTGCCGCTCAGCAAAGGTGAGGACCTTAGCTGGCATCTACAGGCTCCTCGCTCCCCGTCAGAAGCCACTCGAATCGCTCCCAGTCCTCTTTGTCAATCCGCTCATCCTTCGTGAGATAGCCGTCCCACGGTCTAAGGATGCGGTCGAAGATGTCAGCCACCATCATCGATTCACCTCCACATGCGTACATAGAAAGGAAGGTTGCTCCCTGGGCTCTGCGGCCCTCAGGTCGAGGCTCCCCGCCAGGAGCGCCCGACCGTCTAGAGGGGAACGCTACGCCATCGCACCCTGCCGCCGTCTAGGTCCGATAGAGCCTAGTAGAGTATAGATAGTACAGCTATGGGTAAGAACGGAGGGCTTGCTATAGAGCGGGGAGGATAGATTAGTAATCTAAGTAGTAGTATCAGGGGAGACTCTCCGTTCTTCACCTAGCTGGGCTCTATCGTACCTACTAGGCTCTATTGCCTGATCTTCCCGTATTCCGGGACCCGCCACCCGACACCCGTCTAGGGTATACTTAGGACGATAGGAGGCGAGAGATGGCATCAAACCGTAAGAACCTCGGACGCAAACCTAGCCCGAAACCCAAGCAACCCATCTACGACGCGCGCGCAGAAGCAGTTCAGGAGATAGAGAACCTGCTCTTCACCTGGATCGAGGAGCGGCTTCAGATCGTCCCTGCGACCCGCTTCACGTCCAACGGGGTGCTCTATGCGAGTTACACGTCATGGATGGGAGAGCAGCTCCCTGACGCACAGGTTTACCTGCTCGACCCTCTCCGCTGGGGCATTCGGCTTCGCGCGATGGGGCACCCTGCAAAGAAGTATGGAGCGGAGAAGGTCCGCTGGGGTATGGTGATCAAATGACAAAACCTCGTACGACAGAAGAGCAAGACTGGCAAGATGCTATGAGGACCTGGTACGCGGAGCGAGTGACCCGCAACTCGCAGAATGGTAAGATGTACATGATGACGCAGGACCTGGTAGATGACTTCAAGGACTTCTGCCACAGCGCAGACTACACGATCAAGTTTGGCCCGCAGCGCTTTGCTCTGTTCCTTCACGAGCAAGGCCACTATCGGGTGGCCAACACCCAGCTCCGCCCGATTGAGCTGAAATGAAACTCGTCGCAGTCGGCGGACCCCTCAACGACCAGTCTATCGAGGTACCAGACGACATGCCGCGTTCCGTGCCCTGGTACGCGCTGGAGAAGCGACACGCCGTTTCACCCTGGCTGGAGAAGCGACACGCCGTTTCACCCTGGCTGGATATGCCGCTCAACTGGGTGTCGCTCGACCTCGACGCCCCAGTCAAGCACGCGTACTACCGAACGCCCGTTGGACTGCGCGAGTACCTGATCCACAACCCGAAGCGCTGTGGGTGTGTCCTGTGATGAACCTTCAGACCGTATCCTCAGTTCTCCGTAACCTGTACGTTCCCGCAATCGTAGAGAAGACAGGCCTGACGTTCCTCGGTCTTCAGGAGTGGAGAGAGGCTGATGGGAGCGCATGGGTCTGGGAGTTCCAGTGGGCAGAGCACGTGAACACGCGGCTACGGATTACTCAGCAGACCCTGGAAATGGAATCTACAGGTCAGTTCGTTCGAGCGTTGGACCGAGAAATGAAGGCTATGCTCAAGGACATACTCGCAGAGGTGAAGAAGTGAAGCTCACCCTCCGCTCCCCAATCTACCGTGTCCTCGATGAGTACGACGACTTCCAGGGTATCTGGTTCCGCGTCCCGTGGAGCGTATCCCGCCCTGTACCACCCCGCAAGGGCGGCGCAAACCTCTCGACGTTTGACGCGATACTCAAGGACGCGTATCTCCCGCTTATCCAGCGCGAGATGAGCAGGCCACTCTTCATGCTAGACCCCATCCCAGAGTATTGCTCCATCGCGCACGGCTGGAGTGCCAGTCGCTACTACAATCCGTTTACAAAGGAGTATGGACCCTGGCGGTACAAGCCTCCGATCAAGTGGGTCCGTTTCGCGGACCTTTCCGAGGCGCCGATACCTAGAAAAGTAGCGCTCGACGCGCGTCGCCCGACCGGAGTAGAGTAGAGGTCCGCGAGCCGGTCGGAAGCCTCCGGCTCGCGGACGGCCCGAGCGCCGACCGAATTGGATACGCCGAACCTTTAGAACAGAATCGAGACGAGCGGACTCTGGAGAGTCGCCGTTGGTCCTTGAACTCGCTGGAAGGCGAGCGCGTTCTGCGAGAGCGGAACCCAGGGGTCAAGCCTACGACCCAGTACTCTGTGGGAAGTCAGAGCTGGGGGAGGGCGCAACGGATTGATTCTCCCCAGCAGGACTCTCGATAGAAGTTGGACCAGGACGCAGAGGCTGTGCGAGAGTAGACGGACGCAGCTTCGCCTTGGGAATCCAGAGACAAAGATGGGGCGCCGACCCCGTATCACCGGTGACTGCAGGATGATTCCCCGACATCGATGGAGTCCCTCACCTTTGCCGTATCGCGACTGCGATGGCGGCGAACGGACCAAAGGTAGGGACCTGACGCACTGGCGAGAGCGCGTATGCGGAAGCGCGACGGTAGCCAGAAGCAGAGACTAGTAAGAGCGTGAATCGGGACTGACCGGAGCGCTTGGGACGCCTGCGTGTCACATTTATCAAGTAGCATAGCGCGTGAGATACAACAAGGAGGATAGTAGATGAAACTGCGGGACCTTCTCGCGGAGCTTCAGAAGTACAACCCGGACAACGAAGTTGTCATCTATGACGAGGACATCCCAGGCACCGCCATCCTGTTCCCGTTCGAGGTGACGACGGAGACACAGAACCGAAACGTCATCGGCGTCGTCATCCGTGCCTGCCAGGGAAGCCACAGCAAGACGAACATTGAGCAGTACAACCACGCAGACCAAGCGCCTGACGAGTAGCGAGCAAGCTGTGAATAGCTCAGACCTGATCAACAAGCTCCTCGACTTGGAGGAGGACCTCGGCGTGTTCGACGTATACCTCGGCGCGAATCCCGACGACCTCGCAGAGATTGGCGAGTTGCTTATCAGTTCGTCGCGGACTTCGAACAGCGTATCCATCGAGCCCAAGAAGAAGTAGCAGAAAGAGGAGAGTGAACGAGATGCCTCAGACTGAGGAGAGTTTCCAGCATCTGATGGCCCGCCACGCGCGGCGCGCATCCCGCGACCTGAAGGCCGAGATCGCAGCAGCCTGGTACGACGACCTGGAGAGCGGCGAGCTGAGCGACGACGAGTTGCTCCTTGAATCGTTCTTCGAGGACAACCTGGAGCGCTGCTGATGAAGTACTCCAAGAAGCCTGCGAAACCCATCGACCCAGGGCTCCGCGGCCCGGTAGACGCCACCTACATCGCGGGACCCCTCGACCTAGCCCCCGAGCCAAAGACGAAGGTGCGCGCGGTCGAACGCTACATAACCCGTGACCATGCGTACCGCCGCTTCCGCGTCGCGCTGAACGATGAGGACGCGGACGTGCTGCGGGTCCTGCGGTACGAGCAGTCCCACTACGCGGTCCGCGACCTCGCGGACAGACTGAGCTGGATCGCGCTGACGTACGTTCTCGCCACGGGACGAGTGCTGAACGTCGCGGCGATGCTGGAGAGGAGGGCGCTGTGACAGACCTCGAACAGGTCCTTCGCGACGCGCAAGCTGCGCTGGCGAATCACCGTGACGCGTGCTCCGCGTTCATCACGAGCCACTCCACGCTGGAGAGTATCGAGGAGCTGACGGTCGAGCAGACGTACGACGTGTACATACTCTACCTGTGCACGACAGCCGCTGCGAGGTCCATTCACTACCCGAACATCGAGCGCGATTACGCGGGGCCAGCCGCGATGATCCGCATGCTGCTCTCGACGAAACTCGCGCTGGCGTATCCTGACCGCGGCCCGTCACCCGATCAGATCGGCGCGCTTCAGCGCGAAGCTATCCTGCGCCACGAGAACACCTACGTCCACATGAGACCCCCTAGCCAGTACGAGCAGGGCGCGGGAGCGGTGAATTGATCACCAAAGCCCAAGCCCTCACCGCGACCGAGTTCCACCACGGCCCGTGTCGCGTCGTCCGTGGCGCGCGCGGCGGGACCGAGTTGAAGCAAGAGCGCTGGCGCCGGAACGGCAAGACCCAGACCTGGGTCAAGCGCCCGAACGAGTGGCGCGTCCCCATCAAGCACGGCATGTACGACTACCGCAATATCTTCTGGGGCGCGGAGAGCAGGGAGTGGCACGTCGCGGAGGACTGTCCGCTCAACGTCCGCACCGCGGACGACGCAGACGCCCTGTACGGTGGCGTAGAGGGCACAGGCGACCCCTGCCCGAAATGTAGGCAGATTGACGAGCACGCAGAAGGGTGCTTCCCATGACAAAACCGGAAACTACGTTCATCAACCGTTACGGTCAGGAACAAGTCCGTGCGAGTATGCCCTGCCTGCGATGTGGCTGTCGCGACGACGAGCACGAACCTGAGGACAAGGGCGCGTGCATGGAATGCGACTGCGTAGGGCTCGTATGAGCCCCTGCGAGGACTACCCCTGCTGCGGCCATGGTCCCGCGCCCCTTGGCGATGGAGGCGGCTGTCCCGACGCCGAGGGTCGATTCAACTGCGTCCTGTGCGGCGCGAAGCTGCCGCGCGGCGCGACGTCCAGCATCTGTACGAACAACCGTAGGCTTCACCGTGAGTTGGCGGCTCGTGATAACAACGAGTACGCAGAGGAGGATTACTAAAGTGATCGACATCAAGGGACTCGACAAAGCGAAGGTGCTGCTCGCACTCTATCGAGCGAGCCACCCGCAGGGGCTGAGCATCCTCGCGGTTCCGACCGATCAGGCGGTAACCATCAAGGACGCGCGCGAAGCAATCAACGACGAGCGGCCACGCAAATACTTCGACTACTGGAATGGTCACGTGCTCAAGGTAGACCTGACCAGTGACGAAGTGGACCCGCGCCTCTACGACCGAGACAACTACCCTGGTGCAGCTGCTGACGCTATCGAGGGGGTGCGCTGATGGAAATCGGAACCGCATACTCAACCCCGAAGGCGCTCGCGATCAACCTCACGCTGCCCTTCCCGCAGCCCGCACTGAGCAAAGCGACCATCGCCCGCCGCGCCCAGTATGCTCGCGCCAAGACCGAGAGCGGCCCGCGTCTCTGGAACCGCGTCAAGGTCTGGAAACTTCGCTACGGGAAGTGCGAGCTGGTCGATGTGGTCCAGCACGAGCCGAACGCGGTGCCAGAGATGGTGTCACGATGACACAGTGGGTCTGGCACGTGCACCACGATGTGCTTCTCGAACCGCTCACGGAGCCTATCGAGAACCGTATCGCGTACATCAAAGAGAGCAAACCGTACAACGAGCAGGCAACGCGGCTACGACTCCTGAAGCTTGTCACAGGACAGATTCCAGCCGACCTGGACAAAGCGTGGGCCGACCGGGACAAGGCGCGGGCCGACCTGGACAAAGCGTGGGCCGACCGGGACAAGGCGCGGGCCGACCTGGGCAAGGCGTGGGCCGACCTGGACAAAGCGCAGGCCGACCTGGGCAAGGCGTGGGCCGACCTGGGCAAGGCGTGGGCCGACCTGGGCAAGGCGCGGGCCGACCTGGGCAAGGCGCGGGCCGACCTGGGCAAGGCGCAGGCCGACCTGGGCAAGGCGCGGGCCGACCTGGGCAAGGCGCAGGCCGACCTGGACAAAGCGCAGGCCGACCTGGACAAAGCGCGGGCCGACCCTGCCGTCGAAGCGCTTCACCGAGAGGAGTGTCCGAATTGTCCGTGGAACGGGAGGACAATCTTCCCGTGAGCCAGTGGGCTCGCGAACACCCCGAGCAGGCCGCTGCAATTGCAGCGCGACCGTACCCCGAGGAGCAAATCTTCCCTGCGTCCCGATTCCCGGCTCGCGCCTGCCGCTGCGAGTGCCACCAGGCTGTTCCACTCACGGTTGGTGGAATGTGCTGCGCTGCGTTCCATGACTGATGAAGCGGCCCGCGACGCGCGGAACGAAGCCCGCTTGGCGAAGCGCCCGCGCCTGTCCTACGGGCGCAATCACAACGTCATCTCGTTCTCGCTGAAGGACTTCGATAGCGACGAGATGACGGACCTCGTGCTGGGGCTGATCGGCAGCCTCCCCTTTGCCGCGCAGCGGGAGCTGATTACCGAAGCCCAGTTCTATCTCCTGAAGCCTGGTGGACTCCCTCCCATCGCTCGTGCCATCGTCGTAGAGATGGGTCGGGGACTGCGGCTCGACAGCTAACCCAGCGCTTCCTATTCGAGGCTTCCTGGAGTATCCTCTAGGGCAGCCTCGACGGAGCGGATACGGCAGGAAAGGAGGTGACGGCATAATGGCAGCAAAGGACGAGACCAAGACCACAGAGACCGTCGAGGTGGAGCTCGCCTTCGACAAGGCAACCAAGAACACCTACCGTTTCAAGGGAGATGGGAAGTCGCGGCTGGACCAAGTCTATCTGTCGCAGGTCGGCGGAGCGCCGGGCAAGACGCCCTCAGCGCTCAAGATCAGGGCGGAGGTCATCTTCTGAAATACGCTCTCGAAACAACCCTAGCGTTTTCGGCTGAAAGCGACGAACGAGCGCGCCAGGTGGCTGAGGTTCTCTTAGAGCACCTCGATACGTGGAGCTGGCTGACGTTCCCACAGCACTTGGCGCGTGTGACGGAACTCGCTTTGTTCGATGATGACTTCCACCGCGTGTTCGGCGTCAACCGCGCCATCGCGCTCCAGGGCGATTCGCCTGAAGGCGACGCTCAGAAAGAAGGAACCTCAAGTGGCGGAGACCAAGAAGAAGGCGACCAAGAAGGCGGCGAGTAAGCGCGTCTCGACGGGCGAGTGGACCGTCAAGGCGTTCGAGGACGCAGGGTACTCGAAGTGCGCGCTCAAGAGCTGCGGTCGCCAGGTCGTGAACATCAGCGGGCACAACGCGGACCACAAGGCGGGGAACATCGACGACGCAGGTAAGCGCACGGCCAAGGGTAAGGCCGCGAAGGCAGCGGCTGCGAAGGCGAAGGCAGCGGCGGCGCCGAAGAAGGCCAAGAAGGCCAAGAAGGCCAAGGCAGCCGCGAAGCCGAAGAAGGCGACCAAGAAGGCCGCGCCCGCTGCCGAGGCTGCTCCCGCGAGCGAGTAGACCACCCCCATCCTCCGCGACAGGAACGGCCCAGGAGATTGAACGGCTCCTGGGCCGTTCCACATCTAGCAAAAGAGAAAGGACGATAGATGGACGTTCCTGAACGCATCATCGACCAGATTCGGAAGCTGCGAGCCCTCGCAGAGTCTCCGAACGAACACGAAGCGGCGAGCGCAGCTGCCTTCGCACAGAACCTCCTCATCAAGTACAACCTCACCCTCATGGACATCCCGACGGAAATGCGGGAGAAGAATCCTGTAGGAGAGGAGCGGTTCTCGGTGGGCGGCGGGAAGGGGAGCACGTACCGCTGGAAGGTGGGGTTCCTCAATAGCATCGCCTACTGCCATTTCTGCAAGGCTATCCTGACGGGGAGCCGTGACCACCAGATGATCATTGTTGGGCGGACGACGGACCGCGAGGTCGTGTTCTTCCTGTTCAACACCCTCTGCACGACGCTGGAGACGCTCGCGTCCGCCTTGCCGAAGCGCAACCCGGAGGGGACGCCACCCGCCACCTGGGGTCCGCAAAAGTCGTTCCTGTTCGGCGCGGTCGAGACCATCACTGAGCGGCTCCGCGAGCAGTGGCTCGCGCTGAGCAAGCCGAGCGCGGAGAGCAACACGAAGGCGCTCGTCGTCGTCAGCGACAAGGCGATCAAGACCTACATCAGCGAGAAGTACCGCCTGCGAAGCGGCGGTGGCCTCGGGGACCACGACCGACCGAACGGCGAAGCGTACGAAGCGGGACGAGAGGCTGGGAGACGGGTCGCAATCAACCAGGGCGTCGGAGCAGGAGCGCAGAGGAGGGCAATCAGTGGCTGAGAGAACGCACTACCTCTTGCCTCAACTCAAGCCGCGTCGGAATATGTTCAGTGGCTTCGAGCACCTGTTCACGGATAGCGTGGCGACGGATCAGCCTGCCCCATCGAGGCGCGTCGGGGTCCTCACAGTCCAGTGGGACCGAAAGACCCAGCCGAGCCGCTATACACAGGAGCGCGCGTTCCGCATCCTCGCGCGTCACGCGGGAATCCTTCAGAGGGACATCGGACCTGCCTGGGCGGTGTTCCTCACCCCGACCTACGACGAGAAGCAGGAGGGGGAGGAATGAAGAAGGTACCTGGTAAGGACGTGTTCACCGCGTTCCGTGAGGCGCTGACCTACGCAGATCATCACGACCCTCGTACCGCGCGATTCGAGGACTGGTACATTCGAGGAGCGTTCTGCGTTCGCTCGAAGTTCACCCCAGGCTCCTACGCCGCGAGCGCACCCGAGATGAAGCAGAACCTTCCCCTGTTCCAGTCGTACGTCAGCTCGCTGACAGCGAGCCGGAAGCAGGCGACGATCAGCGACAAAGCGGAGCGAGTGACCTCCATCCTCGATGATGGGTACTGGCTGCCTGTCCTCAAGCCGAAGTTCAAGGAGTGGAAGCTCTGGCTCGCGCAGCCCATCTACCTCTACGCGAACGCGATGAAGGTCGGCTCCTGGCGCTACGTGGACTTTGGGAAGGGGCTGATCGTGTTCGGTGGGTTTCGCGGGACTGACCTGCTCCTCATCGCTGCCGGAGTACCGCAGGCGAGCGGGAAGTGAAGGTTGAACAGCGCGGACCCTGGATCGTCGCGGTCCATCGGGGCAAGGTGATCGCGAGCGGTCACACGTTCATCAGCGCAGCGGAGCGCGGCAAGGACGCGCTCAGAAGGAGCAAGAAAAAGAAGTGAGCAACCTGATCGATGACCTCCTCGTGCGCGTGCGACGCGATTACCAAAGCACGGTGAAGGATACCCCAGAGGGGCACATCGTAGAGATTCTCGATGCGATCGCAGGAGATGTCGCAGACCCTTGGCTCCTCCGCACGATAGGAGATTGGCTTGAAGAAGCGAGCTGACACGCCCGTCTTCAAGTACAGGGGATGGGAGGTCGTCGTCGGCAACGGGTTCAAGTACATGGCCCGTAGCCCGATATCCAAGGCGTACTTCCCAAGCAACGACTCGCAGGAGCAGGTCAAGAAGACAATTGATCGCATCCTCGACGGGTCGTAGGCGCTGGTCGGGCGACCGTAGTATACTAGCGGAGCGCCCTACGAACGGAGCATCAATACGAAAACGTATCGACGTAGTTATCAAGGCAACTGGACAAAACCGCCATCAGTAGAAGCCAAGTTTTGGGGCAAGGTCCGCAAAACCCGAGGCTGTTGGCTGTGGATAGGCGCAGTCAATAAAACACGAGGGTATGGGGGTTTTGGATTCAGAGGAACGCTGTGGCAGGCTCATAGAGTATCCTGGGTCCTGAATCGAGGCCCTATCCCAGCGGGAATGTGCGTCCTTCATCGCTGTGATATTCGGCACTGCGTCCGACCGAGCCACCTGTTTCTCGGAACAAGAGCTGACAACTCAAAGGACCGTGACCTAAAAAATCGAGGTGCCAACGGAGCAGGTAAGTACCTGACAAGCAAATGGCGCTAACTAACTATCCTCATCAGTCACAGGGAGAGAAAGACTTAGCAGCTCATCCTTACTTTGGACTCCTGTGGGTGATGCGGTCCGGCAAGACCCGTACCACAATCCGCGACATCGTGAGTCGCGGCGCGAGCGGCGGCATCATCGTTACGCCAAACCGCAATAAGGGCAACTGGGTCCGCCAGGTCCCACAGCACAGCGACGGTCAGCTCAAGGTTCTCTCCCCAGAGGGGACGATTCAGGAGCGCATCGAGCAGATACGGAAAGCGAAGCACGATGTCTACGTCCTCAACGTCGAGGCGCTCCCGTACATGGCGGACTTCCTGAAGTCGCAGCCCTGGCCGTTCTTCACGATAGACGAGTCCACCGCGATCAAGAACCATCGAGCCCTGCGCACGAAGGTCGCGTCGGCATCGCGCGCCCCGGTCCGCCGGATTCTGAGTGGTCTACCCAACCCCAATAGCCCGATGGACCTTTACTCGCAATTCACGTTCCTTGAGCCGCACCTCCTGGGAGGCAACTACTGGCGCTTCCAAGACCACTTCGCTATCATGGGCGGCTTCAATCGCAAGGAGGTCGTCGGCTTCAAGAACCTGGAAGAGCTGTACCATATCATCGCCCCCTACCACTCGCAGGTCGGGGAGGACGCGCTGGACATCCTTCCCACCTTGCCGCCGGTCGATGTGGACGTACCGCTCGAAGGGAAGGTCCTGAAGCACTACCTAGAGCTGAGGGACGAGCTGCGAACCTGGTGGGCGGACGGTGACGAGCTGAAGGCGCGCACCGCGATTACCCAGATACTGCGGTTGTCCCAGGTCGCAGGAGGACTCCTGCAGAACGGTGAGCGGACAGAGTGGATTCCCGACAACCCTAAGGTGCAGGTCCTCGATGATATGCTCGAAGAAATCATCATTGGGCCAAAGGACAAGGTAATTGTCGTCGCAATCTATCGCGGAGAGATTGGGGCGCTCCGCGACCGCTACGCGAAGAAGTACTGCGCGAGGGCCATCTACGGCGAGGAGAAGCAGAAGGACACGGACCGCTACTGGCAAGAGTTCCAGACCCCCGAGGACCCGACGAGAGTGATGATTGTCCAGCCACACTCCGGGGGTCAGGGTCTAGAGCTCCACGCCGCGCGGACCGTCATCTACTACACGGGCGACTTCTCGCTGGAAGCGTACCAGCAGGTAAAGTGGCGAGCGCAGCAGATCGGGAACAAGAAGGCGGTCAGGGTGTTCCACCTTATGGCGCGGCTCCCGAATCAGAAAGGACGAAAGCAAACGAGCATCGATGAGACGCGCTACCGGGTCCTCGCGAAGAAGATGAGGACTGCTGGAGAGTTCATGAGAAAGGCGTTCACGAACGCAGAGCTGCGCGAGGTCGTGGACGAGGTGCTAGGGGAATGACTGCTAAGACCGCGAAGCAGGTCATCTGCTCCTTCTGCCACGGACCGCTGACTGTCGAGATTGTCAAAAAAAAGGAGGTGTATGTTCACCTCGCGAAAGTGACAACGAGTCACGATGCCATACCAATCCCGGAACACGTGAAGGGGCTCCCCGCGCGGCTCCACTACGAAGCGCCGCGCCTGTCCGTTGCGCACGAGTTCGTAAAGAACCTAGAGAAGAAGCTGGAGTGGGTCGGACCGCACACGATCATGGGCCCGACTGGAATGGAGACGTACACCGTCGAGGTCGCGGTGGACCCTGCCGACTCGCAGCGAGTCGTCGTCATCGCGCACGAGTCGGGGATGGACACGAGCGGCAAGCTCCAGCGCCAATCGTCGCATACCGTACGGTCACAGGAGGTCGATGGTGAGCCAGGCGAGAAACCGACCAAGGGGCGCGCTGTGGGACCTGCTCGCGCTCCTCGAATCCCAACCACCCCGGAAGCGCGCGAGGTCGGCAGCTGGTGGGCGTGCGGCAACTGCAAGCGCCACATCAAGAACGGCAAGGAGTGGCACCTCGAACGACCGAACGCGGTCGCGTGTAAGGACTACTACCAGAAAGGCGGAGCATAGTGGCGGAGTCCATTCCTCCCTCCTTGCGGAGGAAAATCACCCAGTACGCAACGATTCGCGTCAAGCACGAGGCGGTTGAAGAGGAGGAGAAGAAGCTTGGCGAGAAGGAGCGCACCCTCGCGGAGGAGATCAACGAGGAGATGTTCGAGGCAGGCATCAAGTCCATCAACCTCGACAAGCTGGGGCGATTCGACCGGACCCAGCGTGGCCCGTATTGCTCCATCCAGAAGGATGAAGGCTTCGACGAGCTGAGCGAGACACACCGTCAGCGCTTCGAGGCTTGGTGCAAGAAGAACAATCTGTTCGATGTCTTCCTGAAGTTCATGCCGGTACTACCGCGCGTGAACAGTTACGTCGGCGCCGCGATAAAGGAGGGGAAGCCACTGCCTGACGGTCTGGAGATGCGATTCATCAAGGGCGTGACCTGGACGCGAATCAAGAAAGCAACGAGGAGTAAAGCACGTGGCAAGTAAGCCTGACCCGAAGAAGCAAGAGGCTCCGTTGGCACAGCCCGGAGGGGAAACCGCGCTGGGACCCTCTACGGTGGCGACCCGTCCCCCGTCCGCCGTCGCGAAGCCCGCACCCCGCTCGACGGGTCCGCAGTCCGACCCGTACGCGGAGGAGGGCGCGGGCGCAGGCCTCACCCTTCCCCGAATCGTCCTGCTCCAGGGACTCTCCCAGGAGGTCACGCGGGACGAGGACCCACTTCCCATCGGCGTGTTCTACGACCGCCTCTCCAAGGAGAGCCTGGGCAAGAACATCCCGTTCATTCCGTTCAAGCACCAGATGTCCCGCATCCGTATGGAGCCGGGACAGGGGATGCTGTGCCGTTCGACGGACATGCTGAGCGCTCAGATGAGCGGCGGCAAGGACCGCGCGGGCAAGCCGACGATGGACTGTGGGGCCTGCGTCTATCGGATGTGGCCGGAGAAGCGGCCTGACTACGCTTCGCTGACCGATAAGCAAAAGACGTCAGGCCCCGAGTGCTCGACGGTGGACAATTTCCTCGCGCTGCGGGTCGCGGGCGAGGACAAGTACCCGTTCGCCGTGTTCCAGTTCATGAGGACGAGCCGTAAGGCGGCTGCCGACCTCAAGAGCCTCTGGGTCCAGTCGGAGCGCGAGCTCCAGGACTTCGTGTACGTGAACAAGTCCGTTGGCGTCAAGGGCAACTCCGGCGCGTACTTCAAGCAGGAGATCAGCCGCCTGCGGGAGACCACGGAAAGCGAGCACGAGCGCGTCAAGCGCGTTGAGGGCATGGTGCTCGGTGACGAGGTCATCGGTACCGTCAGCGCGGAGGAGAACACCGAGGGCACCGGCTCGCGGGTCACTCCCGAGGCGGCAGCTGAGCACGCGGCGAAGGCAGGCTTCTAAGTGACCCTGAGGGTGCGGTCAGCCCGGTGTGCCTCCCCGTATAGGACCGTAAAACTTGCTGGTACTGCTACGCTCTCAGGTACTCGTTGTCAGGGACCGCAACCCTGCGATAGGCCTGAGAGTCGTAGTGGGAGAGCAAGCTCAAATCGCCTGCGTAAGGGACCGTAGGCAGCCCTCCCCGTTTCTATCAGCGCGAAAGGAGAGTCCCATCAGTAAGCTGATGACGCTACCACAGGCCGCGCGACGCATCGGCGTCGGGCGCCAGTACCTGCACGAGATGGTCACCCGCGGCCGCATCCCCGCGATGCGGGTCGGTCGCGGCTTCATCGTTTCTGTCGAAGATGTGGACAAGTTCAACAAGACGCGCAAGGCGAAACACAAGACCCGAGCATAGGAGGGCAGCGTGGCCGAACCCAAGACGCTACGCACAAAAGTCTTAGCTGCCCTTGACGTTGAGCGGTTCTACACGGAGGTCGAGGGGCTGGAGCTTGTGGACGGAGGTGAGCAATGGATGGCTCGCTGCCCGTTCCATAGCGACTCCACACCCTCCTTTGCCATTCGCAAAACGGATGGAGTCTACAATTGCTTCGGTTGTGGGGCAAAGGGCTCTGTCTTCGACTACCACGCGAAGCAACACTCCCAGTCCTTCGCAGAAGCCTTCAGCGTCGTCGCGGAGTTTGCCGGGGTCGAAGTCGAGGAGACTGAAGCAGCGGTCGAGCTGCCCGGCGCAGCGGAGGTCGAGCGCTGGCAGCGGAACCTGTTCAAGAACGGCCCGCGTCACCGAGTCCTGAACGAGCAGCGCGGGCTGAACGATGAGACGCTCCGCGAGTACGGGATAGGCTGGGACGGCGACCGCTACACCATCCCCATCTACGACGCGGATGGCGCGCTCGTCAACGTCCGCCGCTACCTACCGAACGCAAAGCCAGCCCACTTCAAGACCGTCGGCCTGAAAGGTCACAACGGTCGTCGGCTCTACCCGCTCGCCGCGCTCAAGGGCGACCTCATCCTTCTCACCGAGGGCGAGCTCGACGCGCTGATCTGCCGCCAGTTTGCATTCAACGCGCTGACCGGGACCGGCGGCGCGCTCAACTGGCTCCCTACGTGGAACGAGCTGTTCCGCGGCAAGGACGTCATCATCGCCTATGACAACGACCGTGAAGGCGCGAAGGGCACGGACAAGGTCGGGAAGTTCCTCCTGACGGTCGCGAAGTCCGTCAAACGGATCGTGTGGCCAGAAGGGTTCAAGAAGGACGCGACTGACTACTTTGTTGCGTACAAGAAAACCGCAGCAGACTTCGCGGAGCTGCTCGACGCGGCGATAGACTTTGTCCCCGGAGTCGAGGTCGAGACTCCTGACGGACTGGTCGGCGGGTTTGCGCTCTCCGACCTGGGCAACGCGGAACGAATGGTCAAGATGTACGGCGAAAATCTCCGCTACGTGGACGCCTGGAACAAGTTCATCGTGTGGGACGATGACTGCCCGAAGTGGAAGGTAGATGATGTCAAGACTACCGTCAAGCGAGCGTTTGCAGTCGTCCGCGGAATGAAGGAGGAAGTCAAATCACTCGACGGAAAGGACCAGGACCTGCTGACGAAGTGGGCCCTGATAAGCGAAAGCGAACGAAAGCTCAGCGCGATGGTCACGCTGACGAAAGCCAAGGTATCGCTCCACCCGGAGAAGCTGAATCGGGACCCGCTGCTGCTGAACACGCCGAGCGGCGTGGTGAGGCTGGATTCGTGATGCCGGTGGCGCAGCCCGTGACCCGCGAGATGCTGCTCACGCAGCTTACCGGGACTCCCTACGACCCGGACGCGCGCTCTGAGACCTGGGAGAAGTTCCTCAATCAGAGTACGGACGGGGACCGTGACCTGCAGCACTTCCTGCAGAAGGCAGTCGGCTACTCCCTGACGGGAAGCACGCGAGAGGAGGTCTTGTTCTTTCTCTATGGACCTACAGCCACTGGCAAAAGCACCTTTCTTCAAGCGATTGCGCATGCTCTGGGTGATTACGCTGCTACGGTGGATATCGAAGCCTTCCTCTCACACCGTTTTGGAGGAGGCGGACCTTCTCCTGAACTGGCGAAACTCCGATGGACTCGTATGGTCATATCGGTTGAAGTTGATGAGGGACGAAAGATTGCGGAAGGGCTCATCAAGCTCGTCACCGGCGGAGATTCGATAAGTGTCAGAGGGCTCTACAAAGACCCAGAAACCTTCCGACCCACTTTCAAGATCTGGATCGCAGCCAATAACCGTCCACGTGTTAGTGATACCGACGACGCCATCTGGAGACGAATCATTGTCCTTCCTTTCAGTGCGCAGGTTGCTCCAGAGCATCGAGACAAGTCTCTCAAGCACAGACTCACTACCACCGAGTCTCCCGCAGTCCTCGCGTGGGGAATACGAGGTAGCTTACTGTGGCAGCGAGAAGGACTTGGGCGACCTCCTGCTGCTGTACAGGCCGCTATCCAGTCGTACCAGGAGGAGGTAGACCCTATCCGCGAGTGGATGAAGGACTGCGCGCGCGAGGCGAAGCCCGAGCTGTGGACGCTACAGGCGGACCTGTATGCGTCATACGCCAGCTGGGCGAAGCGGAGCGGCAATCGCTACGTCCTGAATGCCTCGCAGTTCGGGCAGCGTCTGCAGAGCCACGGTTTCCCGTTCACTGTTGTCAACGGACAGCGCGTACGAAATGGTATCCTGCTCGTGCAGGAAGGAAAGGACCAAAGTTTTTGAATAACGTTGCCATCGTTGGCGCCGGCCCTGCCGGACTCCTCGCGGCCTGGGGCGCGGTCACGACCGGCGCGGAAGTGCGCATCTTCGACCCATCCCCGGACTATCCCAAGACGATTCTCGGACTCCAGTACCTCCATACCAATTGCGACCTACCGTTCGCAGCGCGGAAGAAGTTGACCTTGAAGTATGAACTGGTACCGTGCGAAGCTCTTACCCAGCTATCTATCTCTGGCGCATACAACCGCAAGCTGGGTAGGCCACTCGATGAACCCAACAGCACCCGTTTCCTAGATCAGCACTACCCTGTGGAAGTCTATTCCCTCAAGACTGCGTACGAGTACCTCCATCACCAGTTCCGCTACGACATCATCACGCGTGCCGTGACCTGGAAGGAGATTGTCGTAGACCTCGCAGAGGACTTCGATGTCGTCATCAACACTGCCCCGCTCGACAAGCTCCTCCCCGACTGGGGCTGGCCGACGCGCGACGCCTGGATTCAGTTCTCGCTTCCTGAGGGAGTCCAGGTGCCAGACGGTACCTGCGTCTACAATCTCGACCCTGAGGTACCCTGGTACCGGGCGACCCACCTCGATGGGGCAGTCTCGACTGAGTACCTGTACGCAATTGCGGATGGGATGATGGACGTACCTGGACGACTCTTGCGAAAGGTCGTCAAGACTGCGCTTCCCGGTCCGCTTCCCCTCAACGTGTTCCTCGCAGGGCGCTGGGGCTCCTGGGACCCGCAGGCTCTCACGAGCGATGCATTCAAAGTTGCGCGAGAGGCGTGTAAGTGAAAGACCTGTACTACGGTATCGGGGAGTATTCAGCGCTTCACTGGGCGGACCGCGAGCGGCGCGGACTACCGTCCGACCCGCTCACGATGCACGAACGCTACACTCAGCAAATCGTCCGCGAGGCAATGGAACTGTTGGACGAGATTCCTTGGAAAGACCACCGAGAGACGCAAAGCGAAGATGTCGTTCGGGACAACATCCTGGAAGAGGCCAGCGACGTCATCTTCACGACCTTCGCTTTGCTGGGACGGCACGGCTTCTCCTACACACAGCTGTTGGAAGCGGCAAAGGTGAAGAAGTCGGTGCTCGACTACCGCTGGAAGCAGGAGCACGATACCGTGCCGCTCGGCAAGGTCGCGCTCATCGACATCGATGAGGTTCTCTGTGAGTGGATCCAGCCGTTCCTCTCGTTCGGCTTTCCCCTTAGCAACATCGCTACGATGGAGGAGCTGTACGAGGCAGTCCCCGTAGCGAAGATTGTTCGTCAGAAGCATCTCTTTCGGCAGAGCGGCGCGAAGCGTCACCTCCCACCCCTGGTCGAGAACGTCGTAGCGACCCAGGCGCTCGCGGCGACGGGATACGACATCGTGTTGATGTCCAAGCGACCCGTGCGACGGTACACCCGGCTGGAGGGTGACACCATCTTCTGGCTCGAACAGCACGCTGTCCCGTATCGTCAGCTCCTCTTTGTCGAGGACAAGCAGTTCAAGGTAGCGGTAAGTGGGCTAACGGGGACGATAGCGTTCGCGGTGGACGACGACGCGGACAACGTAGACCAGCTCCGCGACCTCGGTATCAAGACGTACTGGGTACGAAAGGGTGGATTTGATCAGACGCACGTGAAGTCCATGCTCGATATCCCAGAGGTGAAGGAGGCGTGCAAGTGACTCGTCCATATAGACTTCCATTCTGGGAGGGAGTCAGTAAGACGACAACTTGCTGGTTATGGAAACGGAGCAAGCTTGGTAAAGGATATGGGTGGGCTTGGTTTGAAAGTCGAGGAGAATATGCTCACAGGGTTGCCTGGATTCTGACTAATGGTCCAATCCCTAAGAATAAGCAGGTTCTCCATAGGTGTGACATCAAACTCTGTGTACGCCCTTACCACTTATATCTCGGAACCCGAAAGGATAACGCGCAGGACGCACTTGCGAGGGGACAATTTGTAACAGGCGAACGACACCATATGAAGAAGATCGCATACCGAAAGCGTCACTCTGACTTCATGAAAGGAAATCAGTATGGCCGAAAGTTACGAGTCTCGTAGAAAGTTTCTAGGGATTGAACCTCATCGAGGTGCCCTGCCTTTGACAACGTTTTACCGAGGAGGAGAGGTCATAGAGGTAGAGCTGATAGAGGGGCCTGCCAACCCCTACAGGATGATGTGCATTCATGCTCTCCAGACTTGGGGCGGACCTAACGATTCCAAGGCCAGGACGTGGGAGCGACTCTCCCCCGGCGCGCGTATGGCGCTTACCAAGAACATCCTCACAGGACAGGCGTTACCTCTTGCTCTTGAACTTCCCGACTTCTACTGGGAAATCAAGAACATGGTCCGTTACGGTTACGACCAGGTTGTTCGGACGAGGCTCGGGGTCACATACTCCAGTGAGGGAACTCGGGACAACGACGTTGCGGATATCGGGGTGATGGTGTCGCCGCGTATCTGGGACCATCCAAATCTGAACGTGCTATCTGTTTTTCAGGGTTCCGTTGAGGAGTCGAAGCGGTCCTACTACGACATGTTGACCATCGCAGGGGTCCCGTGGTCCGACGCCCGCGCCCTGATCCCGCAGGGCATCCTTCACCGCTTCGCCTGGGACGTCAACTACATGACCCTCAAGAACTTCCTCGGGAAACGGATGATGCTCTGCATGGATTACCCCATCGTCACGATGGCCTGGAAGATGAGAAAGGTATTGGAGGAACGGTATGCGGTACTTGCTCTACCTCTCCGCCCTAATTGCGACTATGCTCGCGTATGCACTATGCGCGGGGCTGATCGCGACGCTGAGCTTACTTCAAACCTATTTAGTAACTGCGGGCGGTGGCCTGACCGAAAGGATGGTAGCTCTGCACCAGATGTCGCTGAGTTCCAGGTCAGTTCTACGGAACGCGCGTGGCTAGAGGAGTGGGTCCCAGGGGGATTCTTCGAGGGTGGCGTTGAGCACGACTGGGAAGTCGCATTCAAAAAAGACGAAAGGTTTTTCCTGTAATGGCAGAGCTCGCAGACCTCATGGCCCCGATTTCTCGCGGACGAGTCGCCATCGCAATCGCCCCGCAACTGTTCAACACAGCAGAGGCACGGAACCGCGCAGCAGGCATCCTCGCGGTTTGCGAAGTAGCAGATAAGATGCTGGACGTAGCGACGACGATTCCTGGGAAGCCGTCGTGAGTTATTACCGAGAAGGCTTGCGAGCACTCCAAGATAAGCGAGCTGCGCTCAAGCAGTTTCTCCTTACTCCAGAAAGTGATACCCAGTATGAGTTCGAGCTCATCCTTGCTGAGTGCGCGGAGCTGCGCGAGCGAAAAGTCCAACAGAGGGGGGAAGGCGCGTATAATCAGAAAGACGCACGGAAGAGCAAGCTAGAGCTGTGGGCGAACCTGCGGCGCAAGTTCATCCGCGTCGAGCGGTACCTGTACGAGGGCGCAGGCGGCACTGAGTCGCTGGAGGACGACCTGATGGACCTCGTCAACTTCGCGGCGATGGGGCTGCAGCTGATGCGGCGAGAGGGGTGGAAATGAACGACTACGAGCCGTGTCCCGACTGCCGCTGCTTGATGCGCGACCACTGGTACACGAAGGACATCGTGCGGGCGTGTGTCGGTACGCTCCATCGAGACGGGTCCACTGAACCCTGTGCCTTGACGATGGGCTGGAAGAGGGAGCAAGCCGCATGACAACACTCTCCACAGAGGCGGAAGTCCTCGCCCTCATCGAGGAGCTGCGGAAGCTCCCAGAGGGTACGCGCATCGTCCGCGATACAGAGACGACTGGCCTGGACATGTTCGGGCTCGCGGACCGCTACGCGAAGCCCTTGGGCAAGCCGGGAGGACCAGACGGCGACCTCATCGAGGCGGACATCGGACCCGCGAGGGTCTGCGGAGAGGCTGTCGGCATCCCGTTTGGCAACGGTATCCGCACCTTCTACCTTCCCTACCGCCACGAAACGGGCGATACCAACCTCGACCCGGTGTGGATGCGTCGCATCACCGACGTTATCAACGAGCGGGGACTCACGCTCGTCAACCACAACATCAAGTTCGATCTGAAGATGCTGTGGGCGGACGGCGCGATGCCTGATGAGCATCGCGTGAAGCTGGAAGACACGATGCTCCTCGCACACATCCTGGACGAGCGGCAGGAACGCTACACGCTGGAGTACCTCGTCCAGTTCTACACTGACGCGCCGATGAAGCTGAAGCGGGGTCCGTCAGCCTACTTGAAGGAGCACGGACTCCGCCGCTACTCACAGATTCCCGTATCCTTGCTCGGACCCTACGCGGAGGACGACGTACGCAGTACCTGGAAGCTGTGGAAGGTGCTCTATCCCCACCTTACCGACGCGACGGAACCCTGGTTCGGGGACGAGAAGCTGAAGCAAGTGTTCCACACCGAGATGGAAGTGCTGTGGGTCATTACCTGGATGGAAATCCACGGCGTCAAGATTGACGTCGAAAAGACCCGTGCTATCTACAAGACGATGGACAGACAGTTTGAAACCGGAATGAAAAAGATTCGGAAAATGGCAGGAGACGATTCCCTGAATCCTTTCTCATTCCCTCAGCTCAAGAAACTGTGGGCATCGAAGGGCTGGCCACAGGGGGTGGACGAGCTGACGGGCCGCGAAACCTTCCAGGATATGACGTTGTTCAAGCTGCTGCCGGTAGACCCGCTCGACCGGGACAAGAAGCCGCTGCCTCACCCCGACCATCCAGGAATGAAAGAGTTCATCTCGCTGTTGGTGAAGGTCCGCACGCTCCAGAAGTTCAAGGAGACGTATCTTGATTCATACCTGCGCCTCGCAGACGAGGCAGGGTTCCTCCACCCATCGTTCAATCAGCATGGGACGGTTACGGGTAGACTCTCTAGTTCTGCGCCCAACTTCCAGAACATACCAAAGACCATCGCTACAGGTCGAACTGCGCTTCAGAAGGCTGCCGAGGACATTGTTCAGTCTCCAGTACGCCAGATCATCATTCCACGTTCTCCTGACCATCGGCTGGTGGAGATAGACTTCGCGCAGCAGGAGATTCGTCTGTTCCTCCACTACGTGGACGAGCCGAAGATGCGCGACATCATCATGAGCGGTGGCGACGTTCATCACTTTGCCGCGAACGAGATGTTCCGCAGCAGAGGAGGGATGCCCGACAAGGCGAAGGACCCTGACCGCTACTACCGCGCGAGGCACATGGCGAAGTTCATCAACTTCGGTACCATCTACGGGATGGGCGCGCGCAAGCTCGGCGCGATGTTCGAGCTGCCCTGGTCTGAGGCCAAGCAGTACTACGACGACTACCTCGCAGCGTTCCCGCACATCAAGGAGTTCATCGAAATTGTCCGAACAAAAGCCGACCTGGCCAAGTATGTCAAGAACTGTTTCGGACGACGCAGACGAATGCGGCTTCTTACTCCTGAGGAGAAGCGCACCGGGAAGGTCCGCACAGGAGTCGGCTTTACGGCTAGTGTTCGTCCCACCGACCAAACCGCTGACGCTCATAAGGCGCTCAATGCTATCATTCAAGGTGGTGCGGCTGATCTGGTCAAGAGGAGCATGCTGCGAATCCATGTTCTCCTTCGAGGAACAAACTCCTACCTGATCAATCAGATCCACGACTCGCTCGTGTTCGAGCTCCACGTAGACGAGATGGACGCGCTGCTGCCGAAGATTTGCGACGCGATGACGAACTGGCCAGACTTGGCGACGCCGTACCACGTTCCCTTCGCGGTGGACGTAAGCATTGCTTCTTGGGAATGGTCTACGAGCGCCGCCAGCAAGGTGTAGGACGAAATGGCAGAGCTGCCAACCGTCACCTCGCGACAGATGCTGAAGGCGCTCGTCAAGCACAAGCTGGACGGCGAGCGACTCAAGTCGAGCTTCAACCGTGGTGAGCTAACCTTTGCGCATATGTGCCTCTGCGGGAAGCCCACCCCGTATGGCGTAGACCGCGCTGCGAACTACGTGCTGTGGGCAAAGCACTGCATCATCGAAGCATCAAAGGAGAGTAACGAATGAAGGACCTCCCACGCAACCCTGCGTACCGCGCGAGCAAGCTCCTTGACACTCTCGTAAAAGCAGCCCAGCCTTTTTACTGGGCCGATGAGCGACTCGATACTGTTCTAAAGCAATCGCGTTACTTGCTGCGCGCCCTCAAGCGCGAGCTGCTTCAGTCAGAGTACGAGAGCCTGGTACAGGAGGCATACGATGAGTTCAAAGAAGCTGTTCGAAAGTGAAGTCTCGCGGAGCCTCGTCACGCTCGACTGTTACTACTACAAACCCATCGACATCATGCAGGCTGGCCAGGATAAGGTAGACTATCTTATCAACTGGAAGGGGCGATTCGTCGCAATGGAAGTGAAGCAGGTATCTGGGCTGAGCTGCCCACCGAGCGACTTCTCGAAAGGTCAGGTGCTGTGTCTAAGAAGCAACGCCCGCACAAGAAGCGCGGTGGTCCTCGTCAACTTCCAGCGGCGCCCCCTGAAGCAGCAGAGGGGATTCGTCCTAGCCTGGATACTCGACCCGCTTCGCCTCGACCCGTGGCCCGTATTCAACCAGATGGGTCCGCGCGACCCAGTGGCCCTCGACAAGCGTACCGGGGAGTGGGATTTGAGTCTAATCTTCCAGCAGTTGAAAGGATGATACGGGATGCGCGACTCCTCCTCACGGACGAAACGCCCGAGCGACTCCACCGGAGAGAGCGATTGGAGGATGACCCAGGAGACGCGCACCCTTTCACGTATCGCTTTGCTCTTTACCTGGACCATCCTCCTCTTTTTCTTGCTCGCCTTCGCAATCGAAAGTTTCTGGCTCTACATTATCGCTTGCGTCATGATCAGCGTGTATGTGGATGCACTTTACGGCTTGGTTACCGAGCTGTTCAGTCCGTCGTCGTGATGCGTGAGCCGCTTTCCGTGTTCTGTGAACGGCATGGCGTGACCCGGAACCTGGTGCTCAACGTACTCGCTTCGGAGCTTCACATATTGTTGGGTCAGGTCGCGCGGAGGGGGATGGGGCGGACTGCGCCCCCGGTCCCTGCTCGGCTGCCACAGGGACCGGGGGGAGTCTCCCTACGGGGCGACGCACCGCCGCATTCGGCGGGGCAGCTCCCGACGCGGGCGAAGGGGAACGCGGGCGGTGCCGGGCCGTCCGGCAGCCTCCGGTAGGGCGTTTCGCGGGCCTAGAGAGGCCGAAAACGAGACCCCGCTACGCTTCGGACTTCCAGGCGGTCGGAAGGCGGTTGAGGAGGAGCGCGATGACGCCGCTGAGGATCGTGAGGACTTTGACGGTGGCGGTGCCGAGGCCGAATACCGCCGCGCTGTCCGCGACCTGCGGAACGACAAACGCGAGGATGATGAGAAGAAGGGCCAGCGCCCGACCGAGGCTACGGTTCTTGTCGAAGGTATCCACTTTCTAACCTTTCCTTTACGCAATTCGCCAACGAGGCGGAGTCGCAGCCGAGTTGAGATCGACGACGAGCTGGCCACGCATGAGCGAGACGCCATTCGCGTGCTGGTACACATCGGCAGGAGCGTAGACGCCGCCCGCTGACCAAGCGTACGTCTGCCAGAAGATGCCAAGCGCAGGGAAGTTCTCGCGACAGTACTTGACGACATCGTACTTGCCGTAGACTCCTGCGCAGTATGCTCCGTCCAGCCCTTCGTAGACGCCGTTGAAGTATTGCTCCAGCTCTCCGCCTGAAACTGCTCCTTCGTCTACCGCGAACGGGACGGGGAAGCCGAGCGGCATTGAGAGTCCGATGAGGTCCGAACGCGCTCCCCCGCCGTGGGAGAGCCCAGTCGAAAAGTCCCAAGGTCCTGCACCGGTCGTCTCAAAGACCGGAACAATGGCGAGGCGGCGCGAAAGAATCGCGGCTACCTCGTCGTTGTTGAGGCACTTGGGATTCGCGCCGCGTGACCCGTCCACGTAGCGCGCGACGAAACCGAAGTTGCTCCCTGCGAGGTAATCTACCTCTTGAATCGTGAGCCTGCGACCGATGTCAATTCCATGCACTCAGGACACTCCTTTTCCGATTTTACCGATTGCATCTGTTATTCGGTTGTGTTCCTCCAATGAACGAGTAGACGCATCCCTCATTGCGCTTGCCAATTCGTGAAGCGAAGCAGCAGCCTGTTGCTGAGCGACTGCGCTTGTTGTCGCGAGCGTCTGCATCGCAGCCACAAACTGCGCTGTAATAGCAGCGCGTTCTTCACCTGACTTCGTCAACAGCGTGATGAGCATACGCAGCAAGTAGATCAGAACGAGGACGAGCGGGGAAGCTATGCCGAGACTTTTTGTGACCTCGAACCACTGGTCAGGATTCACGATCAATACCCCCCGTATCCGGCCTGGGTCAGGCCTGGTATCTTCGAGGGGTGAGCGTAGTTGGCGCGGATGTACTCGATGGCGGCGAGTGTGTTCTGGGTCGGGTCCATGATGTCGAACGCGCCCTGGAACGCTTCGGGGTTCTTTGCGGCAGCAACTTTCGCATATCTTGCGAACGTCGGGTCCATCAGCTGGAAGAGTCCCTTCGCGTGGTACAGCTCGTTCGGTCGGTTCTCGTAGTACACGACGCCCGTAGGATTGACTGCAGTCGGGTCACCCTTGCGATTCTCCTTCTGAAGTACGAGATTGAGATACGGTTCCCAGTCGCGCGAGACGCCCGACTGTGCGACGGCGCGCTGGACGACTGCGACTGCTTGGCCTACATCAATTCGTCCCACTCCTCCTCGGTAGCTCGCCGCGTTCGCCGCATCGGTGAGCGGGTCGCCACTCTGAACGCTCGGAACGTATCGAGATGGAGAGGACTGCCGAGCTTGAACCGCAGCAGAGAGGGGGTCGCCTGACGCTGCGCCCTTCTGAGCGACGATGGCGTCGTGAAGCGGTAGTCCAAATCCTTTCTTCGCTTCGACTGTCTTCTTCTGCTGCTCTAGAAGGTTCTGGCGGTCGAGGATTGCTGAAGCAGCCTGAAGGGGCTGGCTCTGGACATTGACTGGCAAAAACGTGCCGAGAGGACCTGCGATGCGAGGAACAGTGGGAGGAACGTCCAGACCGCGACTCTCCTTGACCAGGTTCCGACGCTGACGCTCCTCTTCAGAGATAGCTTGATCGTAGGCACGACCGACACCTCCTGTGAGTTGCTTCGTGATGAACCGCAGATAGTCCCCCATCGCCTGGTCCTTCAGGTCAGGCGTATCGGTAATTGGGGCTCCGCTATACGCGACGGTATTCGTCGCGAGTTGAGGGATCATCGTGATGGCAGGAGAGAGCTGGGAGGTAATGTTCTTCGCCCAAGCGCGAATATCAGCGGGGTCGTGAATCTGCTGGAGGTCGTAGAGCGGCAGGTTGAGCGTTGCGTAAGCCGTGCTCTGGTAGTCGGGGTGACCCACGGGGAGCGCCCCCGACTCGCGCATCCAGCTCGGCAGGTTCGCCTCATCCGTATCCGTCGCGGAAACCGCGTTGCGCCGTACCGTCTCGGTGCCAGTCGCCATCTTCGGATTCGAGAGCAACAGGTTGAGCTGTTTCGGCAGGTTGTTCCGCATCCAAGGGTAGAACGGGATTGCGTACGTGCGGATAGACCGCTCAAGGGGCGTGAGGTCGCCGTAATCGAACAGAGCCTTGCGCACTGATGCGGCTGCTTCGTCGAACGACTCGCCCAGGTCGAGATGATGGAGGAAGTTGGTCATGCGGCCGTACGAGTCTGCAGTCTCCCCGACGACGCGGCTTCCGTGGCCCGCGGTGTCCACGATGCCGAGCGGTCGAGACTTGCTGGGGATGACCGCCTGACCAAGCTTTGTACCGAACGAGGACTCACGACCTTGAAGGATGCGCTCCGCTTGAGCAGGGTACTGGCCAGGGCCGCCAACCTCGTGGAAGATACCCTGACCCCGCAGCCCGTACTCATCGAACCGTCGCAAGATATCGTCAGTTGTGTACCGCGTCCCGGCGAGCTCGACGCTGCCAACCTTTCGAGCGAGCACTGCGGCGCTCTGTGCGTAACGCGCAGGGTTCCATACTCCGTCCGCGATGTTGAGCCAGATGTTTCCGGTGAAGTTGCGGGCGTGGAATCCTACGGTGCCGAGCGTCAGCATCTTGAAATACTTCATCCCAGTCCCGTGGATCATCTTCGCGAGCCGTAGCCCCTCTGGTGAGCCGTCAATCATTGGGGCGAGGTTCGTGAGCCGCTTCGCTACCTCCGGGTGAACGTACAGGTTCTTCCCGAGCTGGTAGCCCTTGAGCGCGGGGACATCCCCAAGCGGCTTCCATCCCGGCTGTGGTACCGAATCGATGACCGTCTTGCCCAGGGACTGCAGGCCACCCGGACCCCGCAGCAAGGAGTAGAACGCCCCCATCTTCGTCGCTTCGGCTTTGTGGGCTGCGGCGAGGGCGCGGATGTCGGTGTACGGGTCGAGCCCGATGGAGCGCGCGTAGTTGAGGTCTGAGAGGATACGGGTCATTGCGAAGGAAGGGTTACCGCCGAGGCTGAGTGCCTTCTGCTTCTCTGCCTCGAAGATGTTGCGGACCTTCTCAGGGGGATTGCGGTAGCGGTGGTACACGTAGTTCTGAAGCTGGTCAATTTTGAGACCGAGCCGCCGAACCTCCGCGATATCCGCGTCGGTAGACTTGATAGAAAACTCCGCAGCGGCCTGGACCTCGGCGGTCGCGGGCGATGCGCGGACCTTCCCGATCTGAACCGCCTGGTTATACCTGCCGGGCGTCTTTGGGAGAGACTCGATGAGGGTTGAGGCTGCGTCTGCTGAGGTCTTGTCGATGCCTGCTGCCCCTGCTGCGTCGAGGCGTTCCGTGATACTGCGGCGGGTGAGCGTCGGTAGCGCGCGCTCCGTATTGGCGACCATTTCGTATGCCTTCGGCAACGCGACCTGCTCAGCAGGAGTAGCCTCAAACGGAACGTGCATCGGGTTGAGAGCGCTGCCGACCTTCTCGCGTAGACCCTTGACGCCGGGGACGACGTTCGCGACATCGCTGACGACGCGCCCCGCTGGAGCGAGGTCGGGCCCAACGTACTTCCCGGCGAGCGTCAGCCGCTTCGCGGCGGCTCCCGCGACGCCGGGAATCTTCTGCGTACCGCCGCCGATGAGCGTCGTCGGGTCCTGCGCAATCTCCAGCGCGGTCCCGCCGACGAATCGACCGATGCCGCTCTGTCCGAGGTACTTCGCGACGGTATTGACGACTGGGACGTTCGACTGACCGAGCTGTTCGAGCTGTTGCTCGCCTGTGACGACTGAGGAGGGATTGCCCCAGCCCTTCCCGAACGCTGCGCCGACGTCACCGCCGGTACGGGCGGCTTCGAGCGCGCTGCGGGTGGCGGCGCCCGGTCGAGCGAGGTGCTCCAGCCCGCTCTGCCACCAGGACTTCTCAGGCTGAAGCGGGACCTCTCCAACTGCGCGGAGGCTTTCCTCAATGTTCGCGACGTTGCCTGCTGCCTGACCGACTGGATTCGCGCGGTCGAGCGGAGGGTTGTTGCGATTGTAGACTGCTTCGGTAAGAGGGTCCCGCTTCTTTCTGATCGCTTCGGTGAGGGGATCAATCACAACATCACCTCTCTACGGGAGTCGAGACGCAGCTTCCATGAGTGGACCGAGTTGCATTCCGTTCGCGCGCCAGGTCTGACCGTTCTGCGCGTACGATGCCATGAAATCCTGGTAGGTCGGGAACACACTCTGAAGAGAGTCGATTGCGTCCCTCGTGTATGCGTTGACCGTCGTACTGCCTGACGAGGATCGCGATGGCATCCCCGCGATCTGTAGCTGATTCTGGCGGTCGAGCGCAGCCTGCTGCTCACGCTGCGCGTAATCCTGGTTGTACTTCGCTTTGTCCATGCCGAACGACTCGTTGTACTGACGCTGCTGCTCCGCGAGCTGCTGCTGATCGAGTCCGTACGCTCGGTCAGACTGAGACTGCTGTGCCGCCATCTGCGCTGCGCTCTGATTCTCTTGAGAGAGCTGGCCGCGCATCGCCATCTGTTGCTGCGCGATAAGCTGGATAAGGTTTTGGCGATTCGCGTCTGCCGCCTCGTTTGCTTGCTGCTGACCCTGAATCCCCGCCATGCCAAACGACGACGCAGAGGAGAACCGCTGGTTGGAGATATTGGTAAGGGAAGCGTTGAGCTGGTCGCGCATCGACGTGAGGCGCTGATTCAGGACCTTCGACTCCTCGCTCAGCGCGCCCTTACGGAGCTTCTGCTCCAGGTCGAGGAGGATACCGCTGGAGTAGAGTCCTCGCGCATTCAGCTCCTCTGCGGTATTCTTCAGGTCCAGCTTGAGCGTCTCGCGGAGCTGGTTGAGAACGGTCTGTGTCGCAGGGTCGATCTCAGAGTTGTTCTTCGCAAACTCTGCTCTGAGCGACTGCTCGCTCTTATCGAGCGTCGCCATGATCATCTGAAGCCCCTGAACGTACATCCCGATGACGTCAGGCGGCGCAGCAGGATTCTGTACCATTTGACGGAGACTCTGAAGGTCCGCGCCCATCTGCTGCGTCATTCCGGCGAGGTCTACCGCCTGAGCCGGACCTGCGCCGAACGGGGCAGAGGTTCCAGGTCCCGTCGCAGTCGCGGTGGGAGAGGTTCCGAACGTCGGAGCTGCGCCGCCCCCGCCGCCCGTCGCAGGAGCGACAGCAGGGGCGGCGGGGGCCCCCACAGCAGGCTTTGCGGCGGCAGGTGTGCCAGGAATCGCCGCACCTCCGCCGTCCGTCGCAGGAGCGACAGCAGGGAACATCGGCGGGAGCCCTGAAACAGGGGCGCCCAGCGGCCCGGAGTATGGGGCAAGCGCGCCACCCGGCGCGGCGGGCGCAGGAGCGCCCGTGGGAGCTGAACCTGTCGGAGCTCCGGGGAACAACGACCCTGGAGTACCTGGCGGAGTACCTTCCCCGATAACAGTAGTACCTGGTCCCGCAGGAGTCTCCGTGGGCTCTAGCGCAGGAGCATTGACGCCAGGAACGACGCGACCGCCGCCCGCGTAGCCTGGCCCAGGCGTCGGAGGAGCAGGCGCAATCGCCTCACTCCCAATACCTGCCCCAAGACCAAGGCCCCCACCAATGGCTCCGACCGCCTTGAGCGCAGCTCCTTCGCTCGCAGGATTGACGATTGCCTTACCTGCGCCAGTAAGACTTGGGAGCAGCCGACGCCCGACTGCGCCGAGGAATCCCGAGCCGAGCCCAGCGCCCGCCCCTGCGATACCTGGTCCCATCGGCGTTCCGAGCGTCGGCGCAAATGCCTCAGAAGCAAACTCGCCAATTCCTTTCATCCAGTCAGGGGCAGGCGGAAGTCCCCTACCATAGGTATTTGGAAACTCCGGCCCGGAAGAAGGCTGGCTAGCAAACATTGGGGGCTGACCGGGCTGCTTGAATCCTTCGCCACGACCCCAAGGAGAGGGGGCAATAGTCTGCTGAGGAAGGTTCGCTTGCGCCGCAGGGGTCTGCTGCCCAGTCGGAAGGTACTGGCCTGGAATACCGCCCGAACCGCGATTTTCAGGCATGTCCTTTTCGGCCAAATACCGCTCTACTGCAGACGCGGGCGACCGCTCCGCAGGCGCAGCAGGGGTGAAGTCCACGACGCTCGCGTTACGCTCAGGCGCAGCCTGAGGCGTGAAGTCAGGTCGTCCTTCGGGCGTGTAGGCAGGAGGCACAGGGGCCTCAGGAAGCGGCTGCCAGCCTGTTTCTGCGGTAGCCCCTGTCGCCGCAATCTCAGCCATCCTGCGGGCTTCCTCGATTGGATCGTAGGTCGGGTCAGACGGGTCCTTGAGAGTAGCCATTTTTCCTTACCTCCACGCTACATACGAATAGGTCACGCCGGTCGCGTTCGATGTGCTCGCTGCGCCTGACCCTGAAGTGAATCCCGTCGCGCTCGTACCCTGCCAGTTTGCCGCGCCGCTGCCTGTGGTCCCCGCAGAGTCCTTCCAGTTTGCGTAGAGCTGAGCTGTTCCGGTATCTGCGGAGTAGAACTCTTTGGAGTCGTCGTGGCGCAGGACCTTGACGTAGCGCGGGCGGAATCCGAGAACGATGATACGTCCTGCGACGTCATCGCCTGTATAGGAGCCGCTCGCAATCCGGGAAACGCCATCTGCGATCTTGTCCGTTGTTACAGCGCCGTCATCTAGAAGCGCGGTAACGAGCGAGCCATCCTCGATGTTGACATCCGTGATGTGCTTCGCAAAGATGTCCTCAATTGCCCGCAGGTTCGCAGTAAGCGTCTGGAGCATCTCGGGACCAAAGTCCCCAATAGGGAGGAGAACGAGGAGACTCATGTCTCTCGCCGTCCGCGCGGGGCCCATTCAAGAACGATGCCGTACACCGCGACCTGCCTCCCAGCCTCGTTGTTCCGAACCTTCACTCCAACGGTACGAACCGTCGTTACGCTGATAACTGCGGGAATGAAGCGCTTGACGTTGAGCCCTGTGGAAACTGTGAGGCTGGTTGGGGAAGAATCCGAACCGTTGTTCGCGCGAAGCCGTAGCTCCAGCGTCGTCGGGACCGCATCGTTCATCTCTCGACAATCGACGTAGCCGAGCCGGAGAAGATGAACAGTCTCCTGGTCCCCACCGAACACCTGCTTCGTTACGGCGAACGCATCGATGGCGACCCCCGCATCGCTGTACGTAGACGGGTACTCGTAGACCTGCCCCGTCGTCGCAGAGCCGAACAGCAGATAGTCCTTATTGTAGCGACGCCACACGCACCACGCTCCGACATTCATCCCCCGGTATACGGTCCACGCAGCGCGGATGAGGTCGTACACAAGGATGCAGTTGTTGTAGATAGACGAGCCTTCTGGAACTGCGAGGTAATAGTGGTGGTCGAAAACGACGCCCTCTGCGAGTCCGAGCTGAGTGCGATTCAGGCCCTCAAACGTCACCCGAATCTTGTCTGACGCAGCAACACTCTTGATCCCATCAAACAACCGTACCCCATCAGTAGCAATACCGATAAGGTTGTTCTTGACGAGTGCAAGAGACTTGTTCGAGGAAGTCCCTGCCTCGTCGGTCACGCGTCGAAGGACAAAATCAGAGGAGGAGCTACCCGTCAGCATCCAGACTGAGTTAGTCTTGTAGATGACGAGCGCATCGAGCAGGACCGTAAGGCCTGTGATTGTGTCGCCATCCCCCTTCCCAACGTCGATGAAGTTGAGCACAGGCCAGGTCTCTGCGTCTGAAAGGTCGCTGTAGTAGAGCCGCGACCGTAGCGCCGCGACACCGGCGATGAACATTCGGTTCTTGTGGACCTGAACGTACTTGCCGAGCGGCGGGGAACCGCCCGCAACGGTCGCGGCTCCCGTACCTGACCACTCTCGATTTGAGTCTACCCCGTTGAGGATATACACGATATCGTTCAACGTTTCAAAATCGTACCGCGCAGTAGTGTCGAGGCCCGAAAGAAGCTCCGTCATCGACGCAGCGGCGTCGTAGGTGACGAGCAGAGAAGCAGTTGAGGGGTTAGAAACAGGGTCCGTAGAGGTCATGAGCGTGCGGACCTGAAGGTAGTTGTTCCCTGCACTCACGATAGTGTTGCCGGGCCCAAGTCCTACCCACGCAGTAACTCCGGTTGTCATCCCTACAACCGTAGCGGTTCGCGTCTGAATAGTCCGGCTCGTCCCTGCAGGAAGCGTCGAATCATCTGTAATGATGCCTGTCGTCTTATCGACAACCGAGCTGATGTCGATTGCAGGAGATGTCCAGCTACCTGAGCGAGAAGCGGTGTTACCACCAAGGATTGCAGATTCCTCAGCCACGATGATGTTCGCGAGGTCACCTAGGCGAGTCTCCAGTACGATGCTGCCTGGCGTCTCTGCCGAGGACACCGCGTCGAGTGTTCCCGTGTCCCAGTCAGCTTTCGTATCGTAGCTCTGTGAAAAGCTCTGTGCCTCGTAGAACACGTTGTCATCAGCCGCAGCGAGAAGGAACGATGTCCCGTTCGACAGCCGAAAGTTGTACAGGCCCCGTACCGCATTCGTCGCGAACGCAGAGCCGTACCGCGCCGCGTATCCCATCCGCTTCGTCAACGTTCCACGCTCATCGAAGTGGAAGTTCTGAACGTCGGCCAGCTCTTTGTCATCGATGAGGTACGGGCTCACCTGGTTGTTGAGGCCAAGCGAGAAGTCCTTCAGCGAGACGACATTCTTCTTGGCAAATGGACTTCGCTTCGAGCCAAAAGCGACTACCACCTAGTTCACCAGCTTGATGGTCTGGAACTGAGATGCGCCCCGCTGCTGATTGAGAACGTCGCGCTTCATCTCGATGATACCAGCCTCGTACTGGCTGAGGTAGACCTGGAACGCAGGGTCCTGCTGCTTCTGAAGAGCCATCGCGACTGCATACTTCTCCAGGAGGTGGTGATAGCGACTCGGAATGACCGGCGTATCTCCGTCTGCAGTCAGCGTCGTCGCCTTCACGTAGTAGTAGACCCGAACGGCTTTGACAAGGTCGGGAACGGGAATGAGCCCAATCTGGAACACCCCGGAGCCCTGCCAGAGGTAGTACCCCAACGGGGTCCCCTTTGTTTCCAGGCGATCTGAAACAGAGAGCTGCGTCAGGATTCTGTAGTTCCCGCTTCCGTCCTCAATCTCCCGCTCCGCGCGGAGAATACGGTCGAAGTCAGACGCGAGGTTGTACAGCTCGGTGCCGCTTACCGTTGAGATGGAGGTCAGCGAGGTAGACTCCAGCTCGCACTCCGTCGTAAGCCGATTGTTCGCGATATTCAGCCACGCTTTGAACTCCGCGTCACTCCAGAAACCTGCGGTCGGCTCCACGACTTCCGTACGGCAGTTTGCGAGAAGAGCAGAGAGCGCACTCATCGAGCTGACCTCCAGGCGATGTCCCTACGTGGAAGCCACAACGCCCCGCGAGCGCGCGCCGCAACAGACGACGTAATCGCGCGCCCTGCCCACCGAATATCGTCAGCAAGGGAGAGGCCAAGGCGCGTCGATTCAGCGTCCCACTTCCTGAGGCGCGCCTCCTCGTAGTCCTCAATCTCCTTGTAGACCTGCTCGGGCGTCTTTGAGCGCATTTCTCGGAGCGTATTGAGGTCCCGAGAGTCTGGAATCCTGAACTCGCCCTGGAGCGTCATCACCCGTAGAAGGAGCGTGTGACGGGGGTGGACGTTCGGGTGGGTATCGTGAACCTCGTACCGATTGTTGTAGCTGTTCAGTACGAGAACGAGCCACGGGTCCAAGTCCCGAACGCGCGTGCCGATGTGAAACAGGTCGTCAGTTACGATGCGACAAGTCCGAGTATCCATAGTACCTCCGAGTCTTTCAGCCAGGGACTCGCGCAGTCGTGCCAGGGTAGACGGTTCTGGTACGACTGCGCCAGCCCCTGGCCTTTTGGGGCTGGCGGCGAGGTTAGGACTCCGTGACGTCCTTCAGGACGCCCTGAGTGTTGCGCGCGTCGGTCCCGAGGTTCGCAAACCAGTAGTACGTCGCAACGTACCCTGTGCCCTGGTCCCACTTCAGGATGGAGCCATCAGCGTCCATCCACTGCGGACGAGCGAGCTCGTACCACTTGAGGTGCTCAGGGTCCAGGAACTGGATCTGGTTGGGTGTCGCGTCCAGGTCCGTGAGGAACGCCATGCCGTTGAAGTCGAGCCCCTTCCAGCCGCCTTCGTACGTCATCGAATTGACGGTACGCTTGAGGCCGACGAGAAGGTTGAAGTAGGCGCGGCGCACCGGCGTCGAACCAAGAACCATCTTGATCTTCCCGGTGGAGCCTTCCTCTGCCAGGTCCACGACCTTGAGCATCCGAACCTCGCTGATCGTCTGATTCGTACCGGGCGTGTCTCCGTCGAGGACAGCAGCAGCCCAGTACTCCTGGCCCGCCGTCGCAGGGTTGAGCACACCGACCGCACCTGACGCGCTGATGATGTTCCGAAGCCCGTTGATCTCGTTGTTGACCGTCAGAACCTTGTTGCCTGCGCGGTAGACCCCGTGGGTCGTATCGGTCGTAACAGCAGCACCGTCGATGGTGATGGTGTTATTCGCCTTGTCGATTGCGGTGATCTTGCGGTTCGTCGCAAGGACCGCCCCGGTCGTGTGGACGAGAAGATCAACGTACATACCGACGCGGAGGCGACCGTTGCCCAGTGCGCGGTACTTCTGCGGCGTCACACCTGCGGTAAGCGTCCCGAGCACGACCGTCGTGCTGTTCGAGGTAGTACCGCAGTCGGAGATGCGACCCGTACCATCATTCCAGGCCTGACGGTTGAGGTCGAGGGACATCGTTTCCGCGAGTCCCTTGGTCTCTGACGTCACGGCCTTCGTGAAGGCTCCCGAGTCACGCTTCGTGTGCTCGATGATCACCTGAGAGACTGCGATCTTGCCCCAGTGGTACTTGGGGAGGTACGTCGCGTTGTCGTACCCGACGTCACCTGCCGTCGGCAGCGACGCAGAGGTACCTGACCGCGAGCCAACGCCTTCCGTCAGGCGTCCCTGAGTCGGAACGATAAACTCGCGACCCTCAATGGTCGTCGAGTCACGCTTCACCGTGTTCAGGAGCACGGTGCGAGAATTGAACTGCTTTTCGATGGATGGCGCGTAATCCTCCTTGAGGATTTTGTCGTAGGTCGTAAGGTCCGCTGCCACGAGGTTTGCTCCTTTTTCTATAGTCCTGCGTTCTTGAGTCGCGCCTTTGCGCGCTTCTCCGCAGTCTCGAACGTCTGGTCATGCTGCGTCGTCTGAACAGGGCCCGAACCACCCTGACCCTCCGGTCGAGGGGCGGCTGCGGATGCCCCCGTCTTGGACTTGATGTACTCGTCGATGTGCCGCTTGCGCATCTCCTCAGGGTCTATCTTTTCGATGAACTGCGACCGCCAGAGCTGGTAGCTCTGCTCCAGGGGAAGTCGATACTGAACGCAAATCTTGAGGATATCGTCCTCATTTGCTTCCCAGTCTGCGTGCTTCCCGCGCTGAAGCTCCAGCTGCTTCTCCAAGTCCATCATTTCCATCCGCTCCTGCATCTGCTGGAGGTTCTGAATAAATGGTTGGAGCTGCTCCATCGGAGCACCCTGCTGCTGAAGACCTTGAAGCTCGGCCAGCTTCTGCTGGTACGACTGTTCCATCGTACCGATCACTGCCTGAGTTGAAGCGCGTTCGCGAGCAAGACGCTCCTGAACGATTCGGTCAGTTCCAGTCTGATCAAAGACCTTGTGACCGCGAAGCTTCTCCAGCTCCGTCAGAGGAAGCGTCTTGAGCTCCTCGAACGTGTACGAGGTGCGGGGCGCGAGCGGAGCAGGCGCGGAAGGGATGGGCGCGGTAGGGGCTGGAGTACCCGAGGGAACTGCGCTCGGCGCGGGCGCAGGTGCGCTACCTCCAGAAGAGCCATCGATGCCGACCTGTTCCATGAGAACGTCCACGAGATTCACCTTTCTCCGTCGTTTTGAGTCCGACGTGGACTTTTGCGACCGCCGTTTAGGGTCCGGCGTAGACCATTTGAATCGCTAGCTCAATTGTGCGGGGGGCGCGGCGGAAGGAGCGTTCGGCGCCCCGCCGCCTCCAGGGGGTCCTCCTTCCCCGCCTCCGCCGAGGGATGCGGACGCCATCTGCTGGAGCATCACCTGCTGACGGTGCTCTTCGACATGCTGCTGGAAAATCAACTTGATCTGTGGGTCCAGGTTCTCGTACTCCTCGCTCTTGCGGAACTTGTTGTGCGTGTCGATGTGGACGATGTGTGAGTCGTAGTCGTTGACGGGAAGCGGCGCCGGCGGCGCCATCTGACCGAGAGAATCAGGGACCATCGACCCCTTCATCTTGTCATTCTCGCGCTCGCCCTGCGCGATGTCCATCTGAACTGCCTCGAAGATGGACTTGATTTCCCCGAACTCTGTGACGCGGGCGTAGAGACTCGGGTCACGGACAACTCCCAGCTCCCACATCCGGTCGAGAATGGCCAGCTTCGCAGACTTCGTCATCGGCAGAGAGGAGCCGGCGTCCACCTGGATATCTGCATCGACCAGAACGTCATCCTTCATGAAATCGGACACTTCCGTCCGGTTCCCTTCACCCATGACGCGGAGCACGCGCGGCTCGTCGTAGTACTGCTTCGCGAGCGCGAGCTTTCCCCCTTCCAGGTCCGCAATCGCAGTCTCGAAGGACATCGCAGCCGGAACCATCCGCGCGTCGTCCTGTTCCTGAAGCGCGGCGATGGCGCGGTAGGCGCGAACCTGGCCGGGAACGTCAGCGTTCGTGACCTCGTGGATACCGCTGATCTCGCGGATTTCCTTCGTCGATTGCTCCAGGTCACGCCACACGGATTCCGGGACGTTCGCCCCCAGCATGATCTCAGGCTTCTGTCCGTTGATCGGGGTGTAGTCGATCACCTCTCCCGGCGCAGAGCTGATCTGCTTCCCGGCGGGGAGGCACCCAATCGGCACGAGGACCTTCGGCTTCATGATAAGGTTGCGCGACTCAATGATCTGGGAGTGGGTTTTGTTGTAGTTGCGCTGCGGGTCCTTCAGGTCGTCGATAACAGAAGTACCCCAGAAGCGACCTGGGACGCGGATATGCTGCCAGCCGATGAATGGGACCTGCGTCAGGGGCTTCTGCCCTGGATTCTTGCGCGCTTCGAGAAGCTTGTCCCCGCCCTTCACGATGAGACGACCCTGGGGGTACTTCTTCGTTGGACGCTGCCACATTTCCGCGACCATGACTCCGCGCATCTTCGCGCCGACGCCCTGGTCGGTAATCTGCGCAATCCGACCTTCAAGGTGATCGCTGTTCCCGAAGTCGTCGTCAGGAACCTCGATGCCGTACTTGTCCTGGACGTATTGCTGCGTTCGCAGCTTCACGTGGAAGACGTAGTTGCACTCCTTGATCGTCTTGGCAAGCGGCTCCGGGTACAGCTCGAACGGAGAGAGCGCGTAGACCGCAATCTCTCCGAGCGGTAGGTTGAGACCACGCTCAGGGTCGCTCAATACGGGTCCCGCGTCGGGGTCCCAGTATCGCTTCATGATACCAGTGCCCATGATGAGCGCCCACAGCAGCGATTCGTTCTTGGCTTCCTCGGAGCCACTCGGCTTCCAGTTGAAGTCGAGGAACTGGTTGTTCGTCCGCGCTCGCTTGATATCATCTGGCTCGTCGCTCATCGGCTTCACGCGAGCCGTTGGACGGGCCTGAATCAGCTTCGCGTACTCCGTGCGGATGTTCGGCTTGATCAGGTTCCCTGTGTAGTGAACGCGCCAGGCAGGGATATCTGCGACCTCGAAGATGCGCGTCTCAGGGTTCCAGACGAGCCAATGCTCTCCCATGTAGAACGCGAGATTCTCCAACCACACCTTTTCAAGCGGGAGGCGCGCCTCGCGTGCAGTCTCGTAGAGGTCATCGAAGTCGTCATACTCAACCTCTGCCTGAGACTCGGGGGTGGGCTCTGAACGACCGAATAGTCCCTTCAGCGTATCGAGCATCTACTCACCCCTTTGCTGCCGTTCGTACTGTGCCTCTGCGCTATCGGTAAGGAGCTGCGGGCGGCTAGGGTAGGGGAGCGCAGCAGCTTCAGCTGCTTGATACGCGCCGTAGTCCTTCGCCATGATGCGATTCAGCAGGTCACGCTTCTCCGCGACGTGAAGCGCATCCTTCTCTCGTGTGTACCAAATGAATCCGGCAATCGTCCCTGCCCAGCCGACCGCAAGGAGGATTTCGATCACTTCGTAGACTCCAATTCCTCGATGAGTCCTTCGAGCGCCTGCTCTTTCGTCATGTAACGGGGGAGCGTCGCGGGAAGGCCCGCGGCGAGCGCAGCGCGCAGCTCGTCGCTTACCTTCGCTCCGGGCGCCCAGCCGTGCGAGCACGCGAGTTCGAACAGCTCGGTACGGGTCATATCTAGGTACGACGCACGACGCGAAGTGTCATCCCATTTGCTGCCGACGAGTAGACACTGCCTGTTCCACTATCCACCTTGAACTTCGGCTTGATCGTGTGGGCGCCCGCTGCTGGGGAGAACGTCGCCTGCACGACGAGTGGTGCATAGATGCCACCTGTGGCCCCCTGTCGTTGGGTAGCAGCGTTCCCGTCTACGACTGCATCAGAGTCGAGCGCCAGGGCAACCACCATTTCAGCGAACGCGGTGGCGTTGTAGCCGGAGCAGGTGAGAATGCAGTCGAGCTTCTCGCCTGTGGCAGTCGTCATGGTGATCTGGCAACTCGTGTTGAGGTCCACGTAGGAGGTGCTCGTTGTGCTCTGCGTGCCGTCGGCGGCACGAGTGACAACGCTGATCTCTTTGACTACTGCGGTCGCTGCTGCCGCTGCGGTACGTCGGAACAGCTCCCGCCAGTTTCCTGACCCTTCTGAAATGAAGGCCAGCACATCGCCTGCAGCAGTCGTGTAGTTTGCCGCACCTTGCAAAATCAGGTTTGTCGCGTTATGCGTGAGAAGGAGGGCACCTTCAAACTCCAGTATCCACACACGCCCAGCAGGCAGCGTCGCAATAGAGGTGATTGTCGTCGTACCTGTTATATGCGCATAGCCCCCATCAGTACCTGGAGTAAGGACACCACCCCCAGTCGCAGAGGCAATACTCGCACCCTGGACAAACTGCGTTTCAAGCGCAATGATCTCAGACAGCAGCTGATTCAGCACCGCAGCAGTGATGAAGATGCCGAGTCTCGTTCCTGTTGCGTGGCTCGCAGCAGTTGTATTCTGGCCTTGCTCGACGGTCCCGCCGCGAACGACCGTGAATGTCTTCGTCGCCCAAGCTGTGTATACCATAACTTCGCTCTCGCACGTCAGCCACCCCGCTTGAGGAGTATCCGTTGGAATGGTCTCTGCGACGACGACTGCTGTTACAGAAGCGTTGATCGCCCCGTCAAGCGTAAAGCGGTTGAAGTTGACAAGGGGCTTTCCCAACTGCGCTGCAGTTACCGTTGTGGTGGGAAACTTCGCAGTTTGCCCTGGTGCAGTCATAAATGAACCTCCGTACCTACTTCTTGACGGGCTTCCGCTTACCCTTGGTCGGGGACTTCTGCTTCGCTTCGAGGATGGTCACCGATGCAGGCTGCTCGACAGGCGGAACGCCAATCCCATCCGCGAACATGTCCTCGTAGCGCGGAGAAGTCCGCGACTCCCCTGGAGCCAGCTCGTACCGCTCCATCGCCACGCGAACCGCTCGCCCGCACCCGAGGCAGAGGTTATCGACGGGTCCAACGCTGACCCCTTTACCCTCAAACGGGTTCATGCAGACGACGCACGCGGTGACGGGGAGGTTCGAGTCAACCGTGACCTCAAACTCCCCTCCGCCATTGACGTTCTTCGCGAGCTCCGTTACGAGAGCCATCCTGTTTCCTTCTTTCTGCGTCCAGCCGATTCCCAGACGCGCTCCACAGTTTGTTCCATCATGCTCTGCGGGAGGTTCGCGAGGGGCGCGACGCGCGCGGCGTCCACGAATCCGAAGTTGGCGACGAGCCCGTACGCATACGCCTTCATCGCGTGATTATTCTTGTCGATTGGCAGTGCGCGTTCCGCGCGACCTGGCGAGTCGTTCGGGTACTTGTACAGGCCGTACTCCTTGATCGCACCACGGCACTTTGGTGAGTGTACCAAACGCGGAACACCTGTGAGGGGGTCGGAAAGGAACGTGTGGTGACGATGGATTCCATCCACAATCGGTACGGGCTGTGCCCGAAAGATCACTCCTCCGACCCGCCTCCAGGTCTCCTCTTGGGAGTCACTCATCGCGTGCTGCCGCGCAGCAATGTCGATGACTCCGCCGATTCCCGTCACCCGCTGTGTAATCATCACACGATTGAAGCTGTCCTTGTGCTGCTTGACTTCCTCGATGACGGTTTCCGCGACTTGGCCCTGCGCGTAGACCTCATCGAAGATAAATGCCCTGTTGTTCGCGAGCGCCGCAAACTCCACCGCGTACGCTCCAGCGTAGCCGGGGTCCACCCACAACTCGCAGCGCGTATCGTTCGGCAGATACCAGCTCGCGTCGTTCGGACTCCACAGCGCGCTCTCCACCGCCGCAAACGCAATCGTCGCAACGTGGGTCGAGTAGCGAAACTCGCGGAACACGAGCCCCTTTGGAGGACAGGGGATGCCGCCGAATCGCTCCAGAAACGTATCAGGGTCGTTCGTCCCTTTCAGCCGGAGGATTTCCTCGTCATTCTCCCCGCCGGGGAAGATTGCGGTATTGCTCCAGGTCGGCAAGGAGATGGAACGACCGCCCCAGATGTTGTCGGGCTTCTGAAGCACTTCCCACATGTCCGCGTACCAGCCGAGGGACGACTCAAAGGTTCCCGTCGCGCGAAGCCAGCCCCGCGTCTCCGCCGTGCGGTTCACGAGTTTCTGGAAGTTCTCGAAGGACTGCTGCGCCGCCTCGACCATCAGGATGCCCTTTGGAGCGAACGACGCGAGCTTGACTGCGTCCTCACCTGACTTCGTTTGAATAATGCAGCCTCCTCGCAGCACCATCTGACAGGGCCCTTCCTTGGGCATCGAGAAGTCTGCAACTGCGTCTATCTTCTGAAGCGCTGCGAGGACGTAGTTGAACTCCGCGCGTGCCTGGAAGTAGTCCGGCCCGACGATCCAGTAGAGTCCGGGGTCAGCAGCAGCTTCCGCAGCCAGCTCGTTCGCCCCGACGAACGACTTGCCTGCGCGCTCTCCACCGCTGACCTGGAGCACGCGCTCCGGGGCGCGGTGAATCGTCCACTGCAGCGCGTTGGGCTCGTAGCCCCAACTCTTGAAGAACAGCGCCTTCTCAGCCGGAAGGAGCATGGCCTAGGACTGCGGCGGGAACATGCCAGGCGGCATTGGAGGTAGCTGCTGAATCCCCGCTCCCATGCCTGGCTGCGGCAGGGGCTGCCCGCACGCAGGGCACATTCCTTCCATACCCATCTGCGGCATCCCCATGCCCTGTGGGGGCATCTGGGGCGCCGCCCCGTTCCCCTTCTGAGCAGACCCCGACAGCTTTTTCGCGATGGCCCCGAAGGGCGTGGACTTCTTCGCCATTATCCGACTCCTAGGGCTCGCTCACGCCCTGTGAGCGGCGTGTCACGGTCTGCAAGGATAAGGTCCTCAAACTCCATACCCATGGAGCGGAGGAACCAGATTGACGCGTCGCGCGCAGAGGAACCTGATTCGTACTCGCTGAACAGGTCCTGATTCTCGAAGTCATCGAGAGGATGGCCCGTTCGGTCGAGCACGATGCGCCCGACCGCTGCGAGCCAGTCCTCGTAGGTCGTCCCGTTACTCAGTTTGAGGTCAGTGGCGGGAAGGTACGTCATTTTCCCTCCGAGGCGGGGTCCGGAGCATGATACCCGGACCCCGCCTCACGCGTCAGGCTAGGTTAGCTGCGGGGAATCTCCAGACCGAAGATGCTCCAGGAGTACGTCGCGGAGGTCGAAACCTGGGCACCGATGGCCAGCGCCCCGCCCGGCGGGACAACGATGGCACCATCAACATAGTCGATGAGCGCCTGAGCGCGGGGACCGCTGACAGTGGTCGCACCGTCGTCAGCAGTCTGCGAGAAACCGATGTTCGCGAAGAACAGCATCGTGCCAGAGGTCGCGGAAACCGTGGTCGGGTAGAAGGACACTGCCGAGGAGCGGCCACCGACCGGACCAAGCAGGTTCTTCGCCGCGACCGCCGTGCCGGAGACAATCGGAGCGCCGGTGCCAACGGCGGCACCGATGCTCGCAGTCTCGCGGAGGTACGTGAACCCACCCTCAAGGGGCGTCGCCACGGCAGTCCGGTTGCAACGGACCTGCCAGACGATGAGGTCCACGCCGGACCCCGTGAAGTTCGCGATGAGGGGAGCGTTCGCCGTACCTGCGACGATGCCCTCCTGGCCGGCGAGGGCGGTCGAGTAGCAGAAGCCGTAGCCGCGCCGGACCCACTCGGAGAACGCCGGAAGCGCAAGCACCTCACCGAACCGTGAGAGCGACGGGGCCAGAGTGCCAGAACCGACCGGACTGGTCGGGAAGGTCGCGGTGCCAACGATGGGAAGGCCCAAGTTGAAACTCCTGTGCGATTCTCACCCGCGTTGCTTGCTGCGGGCGGATTGACCCTCATCGGGCGTGCATGCGGCCCGGTGAGGGGTGCTAGCTGCGCATCTTTTCTGATTCCTCCTTAGTACCCGATTCCCAAGACGCGAACGGTAACCCCGCTCGCATCAGCCAAGTTGGGCAGCTCAATCCCGCCACCAGGAACGAAGTTTGAGGACCTATCAACGACAAAACCCTCTGCCTCCAGCTCCATCGTTGTCTCGACTGATGGGACGCGCTCCATGCTCAGGTAAGGCTCGCGCTGCATCGCGTCTTCAATCTCTACGAGATCATCCACATCCGCAAGGGATGGGGCAGCGGGAGTTACTGGCGCGTCATCCGCGTCCCCTCCCACGGGATACGCGAGCAGTAGGCGCTCTGTGTCTGGGTTCCAGACCGCGAGAAGGTGAACGTCACTCGATTTCGTGACCTGCGGGAGTACCCCGCTCAGCTCGGTGAACCCAAAGTCGTACGCGTGAAGCGGGTAGCCGCCTGCGGGATACGCCGTGTCACCAACAAAGGTGAGGACCGCGACCCGCGCGGTCTGCGGCGCTCTCAGGACCGTTTTGGTCGCGGTCACATCAGCCTCCTTATGCGTTCCCGAACGCGATGTACGGAACAGCAGTCAGCGCGGAGAGGTCGGTCGCGTTCGTGATCTCCGGCAGGACTGTCGCAGACGCAGCAGACCAGCGAACCTTGATCTTCTTGGTCGATCCAAGGACTGCCTCAAAGAGGTATCCACCAAACGACGGAATGAACAGCGCAGTGACCTCGCGGAAGCTGGTACCGATGATCCCATCGTAGCTCTCACCGTTGGTCGGGTACGAGCTGTCGAACGCGATGGTACCGACCTCCATGCCGAGCGATTTCGGGACGTCAGGCTGGGCAAAGGGACGCACGCTGGTGAAGACTGCTGTCGCGGTGATTGCCACGTGGGTTCTCCTTTTGGCTCGCTTTCGTTGCGGCCGGGGGTGCTATCGACGCGCCCACATCACCTCCCTCCAAGTGTCCTACGGAGCATTGACCTCTGATCAGAAGTGTAGGACTTGCCCATAGCCTTCTCCAGCCCTGAGGAGAATGGGCTCGTCTGCGCGAACCGCTTACGAATCGCTGCTTCGTACTGTCCCTGCGCGGGAAATGGGGCGGGAAGCGGGGCACGCGCAGGAAGTGGAGGTGGAAGGGGCGGAGCAACGGGCGCAGAGGGCACACCCTGCGGGATGCTCCGTAGCTCCCCTACACTTTGCTGCATACGGGCTGCTTCAGGCGCTCGCTGAACTTGCCCTTGAAGCCAGGCGCTCGGCTCCCGCATGTCGGATGGCGCTTGAGGCGGGAGACGGGGAATGGAGATACCCTTCGTGATTGTCTTCGCGAGTGCTTCGGGATGTTGGAGGTCACCTGGGATACCTCCTGATACCCACTGACCATTTCGCATGAACGGATTCGCCGGCTCACCTTGCGCGGCCCCCGCGAGGCTTTGCCAGGGTGGCGGATTCGGCAAGGGTGGAGTAGCAGAGAAGTCTGGGCGAAACTGCGCGGGAACGGGAGCGCTGAGCGGCTGATTCGGACCGATTGGGGGCACCATGGAAGGAGAGTCCAGCGACGAAACTCGCGGATTCTGGTATGGTACCTGGACTTGCGGGCGGGAGCGGAATGGCGCGGAGAGTCCAGGCTCTACGAGATCTGGATTTCTCGGCGCTCCGCGAACAGTCGAGAGGTACGACTCCCGCAGCAGACGCTGCGCTGCGTTCGTTGCGTCATACGACGTGAGAGGAGGTGTAAGAGTTGAACGGGGCGGCAAGGATGGCCCGACCTGTCCCGCCAAACGGGTCCTCGCGTCCCCTGTACCTGAGAGGCGCTCACTTCGCAGTATCCCCTCTGCGGTATCCTCTGCGTTCGGGACGGGTGGTTTCGGGAGGGTTGGGGCGCCCTGTGGAGCGGCGAAGCGCGGCGGAAGGCGGCTGGAGCCTGTTGGAGCGTTCCAATCGACGTTCCGCGGCACGTCTCCCGGCGTCCGGGCAATCTTGTTCCAGGTCTGCTCGAAGGGGGAGGCTCCAGGGCTCATCGCGCCGGTCGCGCGATTGAAGACGGCGAGCGGCAGGGCGCCGCTGGGGAGGACGGGAGGCTTCGCGACGGAGGGAGGGGGAGACCATTTCTGGGCGAAGCCTTTGCCGAGCTGTTCGCTTACTCCTTCTACCGCTCTGCCGACGCCCGCTGCTGCTCCTTCTACTGCGTCGGGGAGGAGTTTGCGTCCTGCGAGCTTCATCGTGAGGTAGCGGGCAATCTGCTCGGGATGAAGGACGTTGATCAAGGGTGGCGCTTCGCGGGACAAGAACTTCGCGATGAGGCCGGGAGCGAAGCTCATTGATACCTCCCTACAGACAGATGAAATCCACTTTACGAGTCGTCGGGGGACCCGCATCTCGGAGCGTTGGGCCGACGTTTACCCCCTCCCCCTCCCTTCTGGTACGCTCGTTGAGCGATACGACGGTTGGGGACGAGGTACGCGCTCCTCGCTTCGCTCGTCGCGGAGCGTGGGTAGTGTGGCGAATTGAGCGAAGGAGTACGACGATGTTCGGTTGGAAGCCCTGGTTCGCGTTCCGTGCTGGTCGGACGACGGAGGAGCGCGGCGTGTGGTTCGAGTTTTGGTTCCTCTCGTGGACGCTGTTCCGCTACTCCGCGTGGAGCGGCGTCGTGCTCGGTCGCGGGTGGAAGTGTGACGAGGACGGCTCGTGGAACGTCTACCCCTACGACGGATACGCGATTTGCGTCGAGTGCGAGGAGTCGATCTGATGCGTATCGTGAACTTCCCCGACCCGCGCCTGAACGTGCGCGACGATGGAACGGTAGAGTCTGTCTTTACGGTGAACGGAGCTGAAGAGGCTGCGAAGCCGTACTCGGTGCGCGAGCTGCGCGACCGGCTGGACGCGCTGATGCGCGATTACCCGTTTGCCGGTGACCTCGATGTGATTGCGGTCGGCCCGCTCGACTCTGGCTGGGGCGGTCCTGCGACGAGCTGCTCTATCGATGGCCTGACGTTCGGACCGACCTACCTGTACCTCGGCTGCCGGGAACTCCTGGAGTCGGAGATTCCGTGAGGTACGCGCCCTGCGGGGCGTAGCGTGGGTCGTGCGGGAGTGAGGAATTGTCGGTACTCGACTCCTCCTCCCGCGTTGAACTAGCGTATGACGCGGTTGGGCGGGGAACGGCCTGCCTTAGATTGCCGCGATACGAAGAAGGAGCCTGAGCGATGGCGAAGAAGTCTGCGAAGAAGCAGTCCTACGTCGCGATGCTGGCGGACC
>ERZ1292632.70-Hain-H43-01um-R2-70-length-95575-cov-7_pt1 | contig 95575 bp, 106 predicted proteins | sample MGYA00564407_ERZ1292632 | MGnify/ENA primary metagenome ERZ1292632 (study PRJEB36523, sample SAMEA6512637) | groundwater metagenome | collected 2019-01-08 | study: AquaDiva: Metagenomics assemblies of 32 groundwater samples | reverse complement strand
ATACTTCCCAATATGGAAATTCAAAGATTTGTTGCTTCACCTGATGGGGGATCGATTGGAAAACATAAACCTAAACTAAATCCAAACCTATCATCTTATGCTGAATACTGGCACAGTATTGATCCTATTAAAAGACATGCTATTGGTCAATATCATGCTATTGCTGGAGCACATAATAGCCTTTGGGATGAAATATATAAAAGAACATTAACTAAAGCATGGCAAGAAGACCCAAGAGGACTTGGTAGCTGTGCTATTCCCGATTCTTATGCCATTGATGGGTTAGACGCTGTTTTTACTTTTGACCTAATACAGCTTAGAAATAGAAGGAGTAATGAAACACAAGTAGCAAATCATTTAAATGGCTGTCCGCATCACAGAGAGGGAGTTGGCTGTGCTCTAAAAGAGCTAAAAGGACCTAAATGCTTAGACTATGTTGATATGTACATAGATGATGAGATTGAACAAAGATTTGGAATTTGTCTAATGCCAGTTAAACCATACTTAGATCACATTGGACTTGCCGGTGCCGATCAAAGCACTGTACCAATGGTTCTTCATCCAGAAGTAAACAATGAATTTACCCAAAAAACCGTAGCTGCGATTAACCAAATTACCGAGTATATTAAAACATTCCCCATCTTAACTACTTAACTTGATCCTTAATCAAGAATATCCTATAATACACAACCATGAACATATTTGAAAGAAGACCTAATCAATTACCAATTGTTGGAAATCCATGTCTTGATCACTGTAAGGCAGGATGCTGCAGAGATATTTTCTTTATTGGTTTATCTACACCTGACCTTAAAAAACTTACACCAGACAGTACAAAAGTAGTTAGGGTACCAAGAGATGAGCTTTCTACTGTTTATGATGAGGCAAGAGATAGAGATAGGGGAGTTTATATAAGCGAATTTCCAGATCAAAGTTTTGATGCAGTTTTAGTTGGAAAATGCCCAAATCTTAGACCAGATAATAAATGTGGTATTTACGAAACTAGACCAGCACCTTGTGCAGATTTTGACGCTGGTGGGGTAACCTGTATTTTACTTAGAAGCGCAAGAGGATTAAAGCCTTTTCCAAGAGCAAAAATGCTTAAAGTTATTTAATCTTATCTGATGGAGCTTTTTGTTTCTTAGCAAGATAAATAAAAGGCAGAGCTCCCATTTGAATAAGTGCTGCAATAAGATATGAAGCAGAATAGCTATACATATCTGCAACTTTTCCTAATAACGGTTGAGTAACAATTCCTCCACTTGAACCAATTAATGAGTCAAATGATAAAACTGTTGCTCTTTGAGCAGAAGGAATAAGTCCGTTTAAATAAGCTTGCCTTATTGGTGAAAGTGCTGCAAAAATAAGTCCCCAAATAAATATTAAAATTAAAGCTATCCAGAAATTATTAGTTTGGGAAACAAGAATTAAAATAACCCCAGTTAATATTCCTCCAGCAATTAAAGCTGTAGTTCTTGTAGTAAATACCTTTCTAATATATGGAGCACTAAATCCTCCTGCAACCTGGGCAAAAGCAGAAATAGCAGCAACTAGACCTGCAACAGTATATGCTTTTTCATCACCATAGAGCTTAAGAAGAAATGGTTGCAGAGCATAAAAAATATAAAAACTTACTCCTGTAATAAAAATGCTTGAAATCATAAGCCATTTAACTGGGGTAACTTTTACACCATTATCAATTGATGCCTTTAAAATACCCTTCATTTCTTTTAGATAATTGACACTTTTTCTTGGTGAAAATCCTAAGTCTTTCATAAGTAAAAATGCTGTTGCAAAATTAATCAGCAAAACTAATGATCTTAAAATATATGGTATGCCAAGATTTGTAAATTGAGCAATAACACCACCCAAAACAGAACCAATAAGCATTGCAACTCCACCTATAATTTGTCCTTTTGCAAATACACCATCTAAGTTTCCTTTAAAATTTGTAGCATGCAATGCATCTACAAGCCATGCTTCCAAAGCTCCCGAGAAAAACGTATAGCCAAGTCCAAGTAATAAAGAAGATAGTGCCCATCCAATAAATGGTCCATGAATTTGCCACATTAAAAGATATAAAAGTGTTGAAACAGCCAAAGTTAAAGAACCTAACAAGTAGGAAACTCGTCTTCCTAGGGTATCTGCAATAACTCCTGTTGGAACCTCAAAAATAACAAAACCAATTGTGTAAAAAGCATTGGCTAGAAATGCTTCAAAATTAGAAAGACCTGCATCAAGTAAAAAAATTGTATTTATACCCCAGATAAAAGAGGTTGCTAATGTATTACCTAAAACAAGATAGAGATAAATTGTTTGAATACTTTGTGGTTTTTTAAGTAACTTTTTAAACATGTATTAATAATAAATAGATTTTTTGGCTATAGTCAACTGTTATTTTACTTATTAATTATCTTAAGAAGTATTTCCTGACAGACTTTTTTTGACTTATTATCCTTATCTTTATAAGGATTAAACTCTGAAATATCAAATGAAAGGTTAGTGTGTTTTGATAGTAAATCAATAAACTGCATTATTTCTTGAAGCATAAACCCCTTATCAGCTGGTATTCCAGTTGCCATAAATTCATTCTTATCTAAAACATCTCCATCAAAACTTACGTGTAAATATTGAAAATTATTAATAAAATTTTTAAATATTTTTAAGGTTTTTTTATTATCAGAGATAAAATTTTCTCTTGAAATAGTTTTAATATTCTTATCATTTAAAAACTTAAATTCTCCCTGGTCTAAATCAAGATTTCCAACCATAAGTAGATTTTCAGTCGGTATTTTATCTACCAATAAACTATCAATTAGTGAGATATCGAAATCATCAAACAAAGTTCTTAAATACATTCCATGAAAATTATTGGATGGACTTTCATTGTTTAAATTAATATCACCATGTGAATCAAAGTGAACATAACCAATTTTCTTTGAACTTCCAACTCTATCTATTACAGCAAGAACTGAAGGCAAAGAAATACTATGATCTCCACCTATAACAAATTGTGTTTCTTCTTTTTCAATTTCTGCATTTATTTTATTTTGTAAATCAAGAATATATTTATTTATAATTTTATAAAGGTTTTCTTTTGATAAGTCTGTGGGATCAGGGAAACTAAAGTCTGAAATCAAATAACTTTTTATCTTCTTTAAAAAAGACTTTTCTAAGATATACCTGGATCCATCTTCTACTCCAATATTGTTTTCTTTTTGTTTATTAGGATTATTAATTATTCCAATTCTTGATTTAACTTTAAAAAAATGTGGCTTAATCATTAACGTTATAACTTACTTACGTTTACCTTGATAATCTTGTCATCTCCATCAGTTGGCTTTCCTCGTCCATCTAGATTACTTGTTGTAATATATAGTAATCCATCTGGCCCTAAAACTACATCCCTAATTCTTCCAAAGTTATTTTTAAAATGTTCTTTTAATTCTATAACTTTTCCGTTTTCAATTACAGCTTGGTATAAAGCTTGTCCTCTTAGGCCTGCAAAAAATACAGAATTACCTAAAAATGCTGCACCACTTGGTGCCCAAGTTGTTGACCCAGAATTACTCTTTGCAGTTTCCATTCCGTCTTTTATTTCATTTCCCTCAATATCAGGCCAACCATAATTCTTGCCTATTTCTATTAAGTTTAATTCATCAAGACCTGATAAAACCCCAGATCTTCCATGTTCAGTTGTCCAAAGATTTCCATTAGCATTCCAGGTTAATCCTTGAACATTTCTGTGACCAAACGAATAGATTAAATTATTAAATGGATTGCCCAATACTACTTTACCCTCATTTGTAACTCTTAAAATTTTACCTGCAAGTAAATTTTTATTTTGTGCTTGTGATGGGTTCTGGGCATCATCAGTTCCAATATAAAGATACCCATCTGGCCCAAATTTTATTCTTCCACCATTATGATTTGCTGCACCAGGAATATTATCAACAATTATTGTTTCACCTGACAATTTATTATCTTTAAATACCATTCTAACAACTCTGTTTAAAGTATCGTCTCCATTTTGTTGATAGGTATAATAAAGATATATAAAATTATTTTGAGAAAACTTTGGATCAAGAGCAATACCTAAAAGTCCACCTTCACCAATTTCTCTAGCATTATTTATATTACCAACTAATAATGCATTTTTATTTTTACCTTGATCGATTAACCAAATATCTCCTTTTCTCTCAGTTACTAAAAAGCTTCCATTTGGTAAAAAGGCAATTGACCAAGGAGTATCAAGATTTGTTGCAACTATAGTTTGCAGAGGTATTTCATTTTTTGTATTATCTAAAGGTTCTTTTGTTATAGAAACACTTGAAGGACTAGTGGTTTTATTTATTAAATTTTTATTTAAAAAAATTAGTAAGCCAATAAATAAAGCAATTAGTGTAATTAATATAATCTTTTTCATTTCAAAAAACGTCTTTTAAAATATAACACATTTCTACTTGTTTTAGTATTTTTCATTTGTTATATTCTTTGCACAATGGTTGCAGAAAGAAGATAGATACTAAATGATAATTAATGATCCAATTTATGGAAAAACCACTATTAAGTCAAAAGTAGCAATTGAAATAATTAAATCTGCTCCTTTTCAAAGACTTAAAAAAATTGCTCAATACGGAATCCCTGATAAGTATTACTTTATTAAAAATATTACAAGATATGAGCACTGTATTGGCACAATGATTCTACTTTGTAAATTAAATGCAAGCGAAAAAGAACAAATTGCAGGGTTATTGCATGACATTTCTCATACTGCTTTTTCTCACGTAATCGATTGGGTAATAGGAAAGGGTGGGGGAGATGAAAATTTTCAAGACGAGCAACATAAAAACTTTATAAATTCAAAAGCTCTTTCTAAGATATTAAGAAAATATAAATTTAAACCCGAGGAAATATTTGATTATAAAGAATTTGGCCTTTTAGAAAGACCACTACCAGCACCTTGTGCAGATAGGGTGGATTACTCACTTAGAGAATTTCCTAAAAGTGAGGCTAAATTTTGCATAGCAAATTTATTAAATCTAGACAATAAAATTGTTTTTAAAAATAAAAAAAGCGCTAAATTGTTTGCCCTAAACTACTTAAGTATTCAAGAAAATCACTGGGGTGGATTTGAGGCAAATGCCAGATATCTAATTTTTGCAAATCTATTAAGATATGCAATTGATAAGAAAATTATTAAATTTAATGATTTTTGGAAATTTGACAAATATATTATTGAAAGACTTGAGAAATCAAAAGATGAAAAAATTTTAAAAACACTTAAGATATTAAAAAATAAATCACTTAAGAGCTACAAGATGAGTAAAACATTACAAAAAAGAAAATTTAGAAGAGTTGACCCTGAATTTTTAGAAAAAGGTAAATTAGTAACTTTAAGTAAAGTTGATAAAAGTTTTTACAAAACTCTAGAACGTGCTAAAAAAGATAATGACATAGGAACCAAAGTTCCTATACTGGAATACTTTGGAGGTAAATAGTATTATTAATATATGAAAGTACTCCATCAAACATATGAAATAAATGCTTCTATTGATAAAGTTTGGGATGCACTCGTTAACCCAAAGCAAATAGACAAATGGGGTGGAGGAAAAGCTAAAATGAGTGAAGAGATAGGGTTTGAATTTGAGCTTTGGGATGGAGAGATTCATGGAAAAAATATAAAAGTAGTTAAAAATGAAAAACTTGTTCAAGAATGGTATTCAGGTATATGGGATAAACCCTCAATTGTTACTTTTCTCTTAAAACAAGTAGGGGACAAAACAATTGTTGATCTAAAACAAATTGATATTCCAGACACTGAAGCTAGAGATATAGAAGATGGCTGGCAAGATTATTACATGGAACCACTAAAGAAACTTTTGGAGTCATAATTATTTCATCAATAGTTATTCTTAGGATAGAAGGTACACGAATTACTCTGTAGGAGTTAGACTAGGAGAACTGCTTAGCTTTTTTAAACCTTGAATTATTTTTCTTCCATCCTTATGAGCTGCCTTAAAATCTAAATGAACTGTTTTAAGCTTTGATCTAGCACTTGTCAATTTTGATTTATTATCTGGATAGCCAGCATATGTTAACCCTTCTAATTCAGCTAATCCCTCATCAAGAAGTGTTTTAGCTGCATTTAATTTTGTATTCATATCTGAGAGAAGTATATTAAGTTCTGTTGTATCCTCACCACTCGTTTTTGCTTCATCAATTCTTTGACTTAACTTTCCATAAACTGTATTCATATTGTTATACACAGTATAAGATCTATCAAAAGCTGCACTTAAATTAATATATTGAATAAAGAATGCATAAATACGATAACCTGAAACTATGGATTTAACGTCTGCTTGTAAAGTTGTTAGATCAGTATCAGCTGCAATTTTTGCTCTTAATACCGTCAAACCATCAATGTTTTCTCCAATCTGGGCTTTATACTCTTCAATTTGAGTAGAGGATAATCTTTTCATCTGCGAAAGTCTTTCAACTATTTTTTGTAAAGATGCAATTCTTCTATCAATTTCTTTGTATCCTCTTTCTCTAAGATTTTCCATTCTATCTGTTTGGTTTTGGGTCTGAATAGCTTGTCTTTGTGCAGCAGCTGTTGCTGATCTTAAATTATCTCTTCTTACCTCTGCATAAGAGGAATCAACAACTACTAGCATTAAAAGTATGGTTAAAATTATTGAAAATATTTTCATATTAGTTTAAATCTGTTTGTTGATCTGAAAAACTACTATCAACTGAATTTACATCGCTGTTTAGATTATTTAGATTTTGATCTAGAGTATTAGCATCTGCTTCTAAGGATACGTCAGTTGTATCTTTAGATGTAATGTCTGGATCAGATGGAGTAGGGGTTAAGGTTAGAGTTGGTGTAATAATATTTTCAACTGTTTGTAAATCTTGGCTATTATTAGTATTTGAAGTTAAATAATACGTTCCAACACCTACCACTACTAGAGCAAGAACTAAAAGAATTGTTAAGACAAGTATTAGCTTTTTGTTACTTTTATTTTGTGGTTGAACTGGCTCTTGAGCTGGGACAACTGGCTCTACAGAAACAACAGGCTGAGCTGGGACAACTGGCTGAGGAGTAGGACTTTGTTGAGCTTGATTTGGATCCATGTATCTATTAAAGGTTATCTAACTTTATATGTCAAGTTTTGTTATAATTTGTACTAAGCCCGGGTGGCGAAACTGGTAGACGCGCAGTGTTCAGAACGCTGTTTCCTTTACGGAATTGGGAGTCCGAATCTCCCCTCGGGCACATTATGGAATCAACAGTAACAGAAGGACAAAGCTTTAGACCAGAAACGCTTTTGGGAAAAGGCTCTGATGTAGCTTTAGTAAAACGTGGTTTACTTACTCAACAAGATTCCGCAGTATCCATAGGACAAGCATTAGTTGGAAAATTAGTAAAAGATGTTCGGATTGGGGAAGTTGTTGACCTAGGAATTGCAAATACTAGTCCTGTACGCAGAATTATAATAAATGAATTAACTGGAAGAATAAATTTAGATACTCAAACTTCAAGATATGAATTATTGGATAAAAGATTTAAAGGATTAGACTTAGAAATCGATGGAGGCTCAATACATCTTCCAGTTGATAGTCAACCAGCAAGATTAGATGATAGAGTTGTAGATTTATCTTTTCCAGGAGGACGTATTCACATTAATAAACCTGCTTTAAGAGATGTTTTACTAGAAACACACGGTACACAAATCTTTAGGGCTGTAGACTTTCGCCTTATGGTACTTGCAAGAGTTGGAAATATTCATCTTCCTTTTTATGTTTCTAGTGAGGGGACTAGTGGAAAAAACGAAGGAGAATGGTATCCGTTCTTTGGATACACAGGAGATTGGATTATTAAAGGCAGTGGTGTTACGAATGAGGGTAAAATGGATTATCATCCTAAAGTTGATGCTGTAAGAGAAATTTTAAACAAAAACTTAATACTTCCTATCTTTATGTCTCCTCAAGGAAAACTAGGCTACGAACCTATGACTAGACAAGAACCAAGCCTTGTTATCTTTGATATTAATAATCACTTGGACTATAAAGCAGTTGACATTTATGCAAGAGAAGATGAAAAACGTTTTGTAAGTGATATGACGGGTTATTTACCTACAAATGTAAGAAATACTCATCTATCAGCTACTCCGTGGATTGATAACGTAGTAAGTAGTATAAAATAAAATTAATGCTATAATATTAGGCATGCGGATGTGGTGAAATGGTATACACGCTACCTTGAGGTGGTAGTGCCCTTAAAAAGCGTGGAGGTTCGACTCCTCTCATCCGCACAAAATATTATCCTCTAGTTTGAAAATAGCTTGATTTTATCATATAATCCGCTAATGACTGTGGAATATCAGGAAACAAGATGGGGCAGAAAACACGGATCTCCAAAACCTGTAGAAAGGGGAGAAAGAGTCATGTTATACATGCATCCACTTCATGGGGCAATGTTTGCCAAAGCTGCTAGATTTGATTCAAGTTGGCGTGTTACTGTAATTGATTATTTAGGTTTTGGGATGCATACAATAAGACCCTTAGTAAGAGAGCAGATAAATGATGAGCATTTAAAAACATCACCCTTGCTAAGCTTTACTGATCTAGTGCTTTGGAGAAGAAAACACTTTAGCTATACCCCAGATGCCTAAAAACCACTTAATACTCTATTGACAAGCTATCTCTCTCAATATATTCTATTAATTAATCTTTTCGGGGATTTTGTGTAAGTCAAAATCGGTAGTAAACTCTACGAGCCTAAAAAGGGCATGAGTCTTTGAAACTAAGACAGCGACCGTAAAGTCGGGATGAAAGAAAGATTATGATACAAAAACTTTTAGCTTTTGGTCCTATTTTTATTGTCATAGCTGCAATCTTGTGGGCTTTTGACGGTGTACTTAGAATAAGTCTTTATTCACTTCCTCCCTCTGTAATTGTTTTTTATGAACACCTCTTTGGCTTTATCGTTTTACTTTTTATCTCCTTTAAATGGGTAGGGGATTTAAGAAAAATGACTAAAAGAGAATGGATAGCAATTTTGGCAATAGCACTTTTCTCTGGAGCACTTGGAACTATTTTTTACACCCAAGCTTTACAAAAGGTCAATTTTCTTCCTTTTTCAGTCGTAGTATTACTACAACAACAACTTCAACCAATCTGGACAATACTAGCTGCAACCATACTTCTAAAAGAAAGGGTGACAAAGAAATTCCTAGCTTTAGTTGTTCTTGCTTTAATTGCAGTTTATTTTGTCACATTTAAAGATCTAACCGTAAATCTTGCAACAGGAGTAGGAACAATTGCAGCTGCTTCACTAGCTATTGGAGCAGGTTTTATGTGGGGAACCTCAACTGCAATTAGTAAATTTGTCTTAAAGAAAGTTAACTTTTTAACAGCTACTTCAATGCGATTTCTCTTTGCTCCACTATTTGCTCTTTTATTTATAAGTTTTCAAAATCAGACTCAAGCTCTTTTTAGCTTAACTATGGAACAAATTAAAACTCTATTAATAATTACTTTTTCAACAGGAATGCTGGCGCTAGCAATCTATTACTATGGTTTAAAAAAAGTTCAGGCTAAAGTTTCTTCAATTTTGGAACTATCATTCCCAGCAGCAGCTATTTTTATTGACTACTTTCTCTATCATAAAGTACTAACAATAACTCAAATTTTAGGCGTAATTGTCCTTATTTTTGTAGCCTACCATATTACAAAAGAGGGAAATAAAGAAAAACTTAAGAAAACTTCAAAAGCAAAAGATTTGTAGAAAGAGCTTATTTTTGCTAAAATTAGACTCAAGGACGCTTAGCTCAGCTGGTTTAGAGCGCCTCATTTACACTGAGGAGGTCTGGGGTTCGAATCCCTAAGCGTCCACAATGCAATACTTGTCTGAAAAACTTGTTTGTATTTCGATAAATTTTACTCTATACTAAGTTTAATGAAGAAATGTGGTAAATGCGGCCTTGAAAAACTGTTAAAAGAATTTTATAGACGCAAGACTGGTCAAAGAGTAGGCGAATACTATGAGAAATGCAGTAATTGCATGAAAACAAGAGGCAGAAGTTATTATCATTTAAATAAAAGTAGGCAGCTGCCGCTTGCGAAAATACGTAAATTACGATATATTCAACAGCGTAAGAAATTATTAGAAGAGATTAAAAATAGACCTTGTATGGATTGCGGAAAAAGATTTCCGCCATGGGTAATGGATTTTGATCATAGAAATAGTCAAGAAAAAATAGCAAGTATTTCAAGGCTAACATTCTGGAAGATGGCGAACTTTGAAAAAGTAAAAAAAGAAATTGAAAAATGCGATTTAGTATGCGCAAATTGTCACAGACAAAGAACATATAATAGATGGCAGGAAAAGATACAAGCTGAAGTTGCCAATGTGGTCAAGGCGCCGCTCTGAAGAAGCGGTTATTGGTGTTCGATTCACCACTTCAGCACAAATTTGACATTATAGGCCTAATTCTATATAATACCTCTGTATTATGAGTCAACTAGAAACCGGACAAACAGTTGAAATATTTAGAGACGTAAACACTGCAAAACTTGCAGATGTAACTGGCGGTGCTTCTCATGTTACTAAGGATCAAACAATTGCTCTTTGGAGAAATGGTGGAGTAAATATAACAGTTAGAGACGGAGTTACAGATTGGAGCTGGAGAGGAATCTTTCAAGGAGCCGGTCATATTCTTCCTGATTGTGCAGTTCTTGTTGTAGCAGATGAAATCAAAGTTGTTCTTCCAACCGGAGAAAATGGAACTGTTCAAGGATTTACAATTGCAAGTGGCAGAATAAGCAGATTTGAAAATGATCCATTAAGAAGTGATCCAATTAGACAAGCTGCTATACACGCAAGAGACGTTTTTGTCGCAAGACAAGAAGCTGCAGCACAATCTAGATAATTTATCCCCAAAAGATTAGATATTATTCTCCTTTAAATTTTCTTTTGTTGAGCCTAACGGTAATTTTTGATATACTCAAAAGCACGCGGGCGTAGTTCATCGGTTAGAATGTCTCCTTGCCAAGGAGAAGGTAGAGGGTTCGATTCCCTTCGCCCGCTCCAAAAGTAACATAATCTACATAGGGTTACCAATAAATTACATATATGTTTTTAAAAAAGAATATTCAAGATATTACTATAGAGGAAACATCTCATGCATCAGGATCACGAAAAATGATTGTAGCAAAAGAAGAAACGTCTTCAAAATACTTCGAAGCACATACGTATGGCTATTTACCACCAAGTGCGAAATGGGAAATGCATCAACATGACAATATTATTGAAATTTGCGTAGTTACTAAAGGTAAAGGCATCGTTAGAAATTCTGAAGGAAAAGAAGAAGCTTTTATTACTGGCGATAGATTCATTTTCCCCTCGAATACTAAGCATGAAATTGAAAACAACTCAGATGAAGAAGCAGAGTTTTATTTTTTTAGATTAAAAGATCAGTAAAGCTTAAGTTTAGCCTCAAAAACTTGACAAATTAATTAAAATCTGCCAAAGTTATTATCCATGAGGAAGTTATTCCTGCTCACTTCTTTTTTTATTCTTACCCCACTAACATTAGTACTAACTTTTACATACCTTTATTTTATTTCTTACCAAAAAAGTAGTCCAGTTTTATCAATTGAAAAAACTCCAAGAGTAGCTTATGCAGCAATACCTAACAGAACTGAAGCTATTTTACTTTCAACAGAAGACGTAGATGCTAGAGTTGAGGCTGTAGAAGACTTTTTATCATACTATAAATCAGCCTTAACTCCATTTGCTGATGAAATAGTAAAAGTAGCTGATAAATATGATATTGATTATCGATTACTACCAGCTATTGCCATGCAGGAATCAACTCTTTGTAAAAAATCTCCTAAGGACTCTTATAACTGTTGGGGATTTGGTATATATGGAAAGAAGGTAACTAGGTTTGATAACTATAATGATGCAATAGAAACAGTTACAAAAACCCTTGCTACTAAGTATAAGGCTATAGGACTTGAGACTCCAGAACAGATTATGAGTAAATATAACCCCGTAAGCACAGGTACATGGGCTGAGGGAGTCTCAGGCTACATGGATAGACTTAGCTTCGACCTATAGTTTACCCCTTGACAAACCTATAGTTATCTGATACACTACGTTCTAGATCCTAAGGTATGTCCTTCCAAATACATACGTTAGGATTTTTTTATGGTTTGGTATTTTTGCCAAACCATTTTTTTATGAAAAACAAATTATTATTCGCTCTTATAGCAATCCTAATTATTCTTTTTCCTAGCACAATAAATGCACAAGAAAAGGCATCTGCATCTTCTGCAAAAATTCAAAGTGTATTTAGTCAACCTGATACAGAGCATCTCTCACGTGTTAAAACACTAAGAGCATATCTTGAGGCTCGTAACTCTCCTATGGCAGGAAATGCTGAGGACTTTGTTAGAGAAGCATATAAGTATAATCTTGACTGGAGATTTGTAGCCTCAATAGCTGGACTTGAATCTAGCTTTGGTAAATTTATTCCATATAACTCATATAATGCATGGGGATGGGGAGTATATGGGGATAATGTTATTAGATTTAATTCATGGGAAGAAGGAATTACTACTATCTCTCAAGGACTTAGAGAAAAGTATATGGATAAGTGGGGAAAGAGGGATGTTTATGAGATTGGATCTGTTTATGCAGCTTCACCTACATGGGCAGTTAGAGTAGAGGGCTTTATGAATAGCATGCAAAGATTTGCCTTATCAGATACGCAAAATACGCTTTCCCTTTCGTTCTAAATGAGGTATAATGAGGCTATTCCTTGCGGACGTGGTGAAATGGTAGACACGCAAGGTTTAGGACCTTGTGCCCTTTAAAAGGCGTGGGGGTTCAAGTCCCTTCGTCCGCACTAGATAAATATATGGATATAAAAACAGAAATTAAAAAATTAGAAGACGGAACAATAGATATAAATGTTGTTTTACCATGGAGTGTTGTCAAAAAAACCAAAGATGAGGTTATTGATGAACACGTTAAAGATGCAACTTTGCCTGGCTTTAGAAAAGGAAAAGCTCCCAAAGATATAGTTGAAAAATCACTAGATGGTGGGCACATTAAAGAAGATGTTTTAAGAAAACTTCTTCCAGAAGCTTATGCTAAGGCAATCAATGATCTTAAAATTAAACCAATAATTTCTCCTAAAATTCACGTTCAAAAAATTGATGAGAACCAAGATTGGGAATTTAGTGCTCAAACCTGCGAAATGCCAACAATTGACCTTGGAAACTATAAAGCAGAAGTTAAAAAAATAACAGGCAAGAGTAAAATAGTCGTTCCTGGTAAAGAAAGCGCTCCTGTAAGCTTTGAGGAGATCACAAAGGCACTTCTTGATAGTTCTAAGATAACAATTCCAGCTGTAATAATCGACCAAGAAGTTGAAAAATTACTGGCTCAAACTCTAGATGAAATTAAAAGACTTGGCTTAACCCTTGATCAATACTTAGCCTCTACAGGCAAAAATATTGACGCATTAAGAGATGGTTATAAAGTTAAAGCTGAAACTGACGTAAAACTTGAGTTTATACTCCAAGAAATAGCTAGAAGTGAAAACATTACAGTAGAAGATAAAGAGATAGAAGACGCACTAAATACAGCAAAGACGCCAGCTGAGAGACAAAACCTTGAACAAAATAAATATCTTCTTGCAAGTATTATAAGACAGCAAAAAACCCTTGATTTTCTTAAAAACCTGTGATAAAAAGGACTTAATATGGCACGAATAAATCCTCTAAAAACATTACGAGAAAAAAACCTTGCTGAAGCTGGATTTGAAATAGCTAGCACAACTACAAAATCAGTCAGAGATGAGCTTAATCAAGAATGGCAAACATTTATGAGGCAAGCTCTAGGAACTGCTGAAAGCGCAGCTAAAAAAGTAAAAGCAATGGAAGGTGAACTTAGTGAGGGAGAAGAAGTTTCTTTTGCTAGAGAAAAAACAGAAAAAAGAACAGATATAGAGCCTGGAATTGACTATAGAAGAGAAGTAATCCATGCAGATACTCTAAATGTTCAAAGAGAAAACATGCAATTAAAAGGCCAGCTTGAACAAATAAGAGTTGAGCTTAAAAAAATTGTAGAAACTTCAAAAGAACTAGAAGCCACATTTAAAGAAGTTGCCAAAGAAAGCGTTCAAAGAACAGTTACACCTGGTAAATACCATGTTAATTTCTTTGAGTGGATGCTTTCTACAATTCAAAGCGCAAGGGTAAGAATTGAAAGTTCAGCCTCATGGATAGGTGCAATCTCTGGTAAAAAATCAAAAAGAGATTACTGGAGTCTTTCAAAATCTCAAGGTACAAGTTTTTCTCTCTCAGGAGAAAGAGTTGTTTCACAACAAACAGGTTAATTTACTAATTTTCCCTTTTTATTGACAATATAAGCTTCACTTTGGTATTATTACCTTTACTAAACATGAAAAATTGTTGGTTTACATATATTCTCCTTTTAAACCCTTAACGGGCGGAGTTGTTGTAAGCTTATTTATCCGCCCCAAATGGGCGGTTTTTTTATTGTTAATATGGCTATTCCAATTGAAAAACAAAACAGAAGACCAGTTAAAGTATTTAGCGGTGATCAATCGCTTCTATCAAGCTGGGATTCCATGTTTAAAATACATGGATTTGCAGTAAATAATCCACAAGCTAGAATCTCACATCAATTTCACCTTGCAGATAATTTTGGTAAAAGAAACGATGGTGGAAACGGATTATCCCTAACTGCAGAGGTCTATAGATATGAAAATGGTAGAGAAGTTCAACCAGCCTGGTTTGCAATAACAGAACAATGGCCAGCATTTCCAGTACTATCAACTGTTCCATATCATATTGGAGGTTTTATTGGTGAAAAATTTGACGCATTTGCAAATTCAACCACTCAAGTCTTAGATGGGTTATCGCCTGATGAAAGATCAAGCGTTAGTGAGGCAGTACATAGTATGCGATATCCATTAAGACTGCCTGAAAGTGCAAGTGATATTTATGCTCTTTTTACCTCAAGCTCTTCTTTTGGGATAGCAGATGAAGGAAAAAGAAGTGGAACAAGCTATAACTTTGCTGAAATTGAACAATTACAAGCAGAAAGCATGCTACGCCTCTATGGACAAACAATTAGAATGGTTGCACCAGAAAGAAAAGCAGAAGTTAAAGATAGGTTTAGAGATATCACAACTTCCGAGGGAACATACCACCTGCTTGTAAAAGATAAGGATTTTCCTGATGCAGCGCTTAGCTTATATTCTCATCTTGCAACTGAGCTTGGCAGAGTAAGTGAAACAGAAAGTGACAACATAGATTTAAGCGACACCACAAAATTTTTTGAATTAGTAGGAACTGAGGGAGAGGTTAGTGAAAATTCTGACGCGTTTGTCTTCTTAGATTGGTATCTGCAAAATAGAGACCTTTATGCTCAGGCACACAATGAGGTCTCTGAGGAATTATCACAAAAGGGTGGTAATCCAATTCAATCAATTGCTCAGCAAAAAGGAGAAACACCTTTCTGGGTTATTATCGATGGGCAAAAACATAAAATGTTTCTTGATGATAGTCAGTTAAAAATTGTTAGACGTGATGAAGGCGCAACAATTGAGCATGTTATACCCCTAGAAACTCCTATTACACAAAGAGGGGAATTAGGAAAAGTACTAGGAAATGAATTTAAAGATCAAGCAATAACTGTAATTCCAACAGCTATTGGTCTTGCTCTAAATTTTAGGGCAAGCGGAGATCTACTGTTACCAGAACATGGATCTTCATATATGCCACAAGCTGATAAAACCTATCAAAGAATGCAGCTTTTAGCAACCAAAGAGCAATATGAAGGACTAATCGGACAAAACGATATTTTACGTGTACATCCACATGCAATAGATGCTATGCCTAGCGGAATAAGGATTAAATTACCATGGCACTTACAAGATGCATTTCCAACTGATCAAGAAGGCTTTACAACAACTGACCAAATAAAAGCTTTATGGAAACAAGTTTCGGCTGAAAGAAGACTAACCTTAGAAGAAGTAAGAAAAGCAACAACAGTTACGCAAAAAGCAAAAATACTTTTTACTGATGGATCCGTTGACTTAGCTACTAATCTTGCAGAAAAATTAGATCAGATTGGCGACAGGGAAAGTGGGCTAAAATCTCGATCAACTGCGATTATGGATACAATCAAAGATACACTTGATCCAAGTCAAAGAAAACAACTTGGGCAAATCACTGCATATTTAAGAGGGCAGGGAGAAGAATTACCAAAAATCCCAGGTTTATCTAGTGAAAAGATTGCAGAGTTAGAAGCTTTAAGACATGAGTTTAGCGAATTAAGCACTCTTTCTAATTCTAAGCCAACTGATGAAAGAATTCTTAAATTCTTAGTAGCCTTAAGAGTTAGGCAAATTGATGCAAGCATTGAATCGTTAGAATATTTTGATAGCAGACCATCACTTTTGACAACATATCTTTTATTTGGAGAAGAAGGAGTTAGAAGAGTAATAACTGGAGCAGAGGTTTACAGACAAGAAACTCCAAAAATAGAAAAAGAGTGGTTTGATGCAGAAGGAAATAAAATTGTCGTAATCTACGATAAGTCTGGAGAAAACTTACCAACTAACCCAAAAATTGCTCAAAGAATTGCAAAATCACTTGATGCTGACCAATTTGATACTGCTATGGTTTTAACCCCAACAGAAGATCCAAATGCCGATTTAAGAGTTGATCAGGTCTGTCCTGATGCTTCAGTTGGAGGAATGTGCGGGAATGGTACGAGAAGTGTTGGCGCATTTGCTTTTGAAAAATTTGGCAAAGACACAATTCACTTAGTAACACAAACTGGTGAAATAGTCACTGGATTTAAAGAAAATGATGAGTATGGAGCAGTACTTTCAGCAACGCCCCTAGATATAGCTTCAAGAGATTTGTTTAGAGGAATTGTCCCAGACGAACTACTAGATGATGATGGTTTTGTATCATCTTTACAACAAAGATTACAAGAAAGACTAGAAGAAGATGGAGAAAAAGATCCTTTAACACAGGTTTTAGCCTTTACATCTATTTCTGGAGAACCACACCTAGTTATTGGCTTACCAAGTATTGAAGCAGGAGATAATGAAAACTATGATCAACTAAGCTCAGTTGCAAAAAGAGTCAACGCGCTTACCATAGGTAAAAAATTAGTCTTTCCAAATGAAGTAAACGTTTCATTTGTTACAGCAAATGGGATTGGGGAAATCCTTATAGCAACACATGAGAGAGGTGGACCAGGAGTAACAGGGGCTTGTGCAACAGGAGCAGTGAGTATTATGTCTGTACTAAAAGAGCTGGGACAAACACAACTAATATTTAAAACTCCAAAAGGAGAATTAGATGTTAAGTATGAAGATGGCAAATATACTGTAAAAGGGAGTGTTGTTAAAGTATGATCAAAGTTCTTCCTACATTAAAAAAATACTGGGAATTTCCAATTGAAAAAAGAAAATTTGTAACAGTTGGTGAAAAACTTTCTACAAGTTATCCTATTAATGATAACAAAGAAATTTTAGTTAATGTTGTTAAATTGTTTGCAAAGAAAAAAATAAACATTTTTTACACTCCGCCAAAAGAGATCGCAAAAATTAAACAAGATTTATTCTTAAGAAAAACTGCAGCCAATTTATTATTAGATGCAGCAAAAACCCTGCCTAGTGGATATGTTTTAAAAGTTTCTGAAGGATATAGACCTCTTTGGTTTCAAAGGATGGAGTTTGAAAAAATTCATCAAAGTTTTATTAAAAAACATCCAAAATGGTCAAAAAAAAGAATTTGGGAAGAAACCACAATGTATATTGCTGATCCAAAACTTTCTCCCCCTCATGCAAGTGGGGGAACATTTGATCTAACAATTACTAAAGCAAATGGTAAAGAAATTGATATGGGAATTAAATTAAATAGTGTAAGTGTTAAATCTAATACTTTTAATAAAAATCTTACGAAAAAACAAAAAGAAAACAGAATGCTTTTATTCGAAACTTTAACAAATAAAGGTTTTGTAAATATTCCAAGTGAATGGTGGCATTATTCTTACGGAGATCAATACTGGGCAATTTTTAACCAAAAGCCTTATGCAATTTATGGAAAGGTGGATATTAAATAATATGAAACTTGAAGCAAGATCAGTTAGAAGTGACACTACGGAAGGAACAACGCCTACAAGAACTGTTGCGACAGCTTTAGAAATTGGTGGTAGAGGTGGAGTTGAGAGAGAAGGCCTAGTAAAATATTCACTCGTTATCATGGATTACCATGGAACAATTACAGACCATCAACTAAGAACTATTAGATCTTATCATCACGCAGCGCATGCTGGATTAGGAATTCATTTAGGAAAAGAGTTTTATCATGCTGCACTAACAAGACCTGCAAAATATAAAGTTGGTGCTGAAAAAAGCAGGAAAGATGAAGAAAAACCAATTGCCCAAACAAACAGAGAGTTTATGGAAGGTCAGTTCTTGGCTGAATTTGGAGCTGAAAAAACTGAAGTAACGATAGAGGAGTTTGGTAGACAAATGCGAGACGCATATATTCCAATTCCAGGAGCATTAAAAACAATGAAACAATTAAGAGCAGAGGGAATTGAGTTTGCAATTCTAACAAATGGTGATAATAGAGAATTAATTCAAGAAAGACTAACCAGTTGGGGACTACCTGACCTTGCAGGAAATTTATACAGTCATCACTTATCCGGATTTAAAAAACCTGATGTAAAAGCTGTTGAGTATATACTTGCAGATTATCAAACACGCGGTCAAACTTTTGATCCAAGCAAAATACTTTTAGTTGGAGATTATATCGAAGATATACAAGCAGCACATAATATGGGAATGGACTCAGTTCTTGTAATAAGAGGACCAGGTTGGGAAAACGTTAAAATAAGAGAACCAAGGCCAACTTATGTTGTCTCTGAAGTTTCAGCTCTTGCATCAATTATCCATGGAACTTACCCTCCGCTATCAAGTGACGAGGTTTATGTACCACCAGTATTTTGGAAAAATGAAAACTGGGATCCTAGGTCAAAGAGGTAAATGTAGACATTTTACATTTGTTTTCATTTTTTAAGTCTGTTAAAATACAAATACTTTACGGGCTCGTAGCTCAGTTGGTTAGAGCGTTGCATTGACATTGCAAAGGTCAGAAGTTCGACTCTTCTCGGGCCCACTATATATTTGCTACAATAAAGTCATGACCAGAGAAGAAGCATTAAAGCTTTTATCAGACAACGTCAAAAATCAAAACCTTATAAAACACATGCTAGCAACAGAAGCTGTTATGAAGGCTTTGTATGTAAGACTTAATAAAGAGCCAAATACACAAGGTATTAATGACTGGGCAATGGTAGGCTTGCTTCACGATTTAGATTACGAACAGTCTAAAGATCATCCTCAAAAACATGGTATGATCTCAGCTGATAAATTAAACGGAAAACTTGATCCATCCCTAATTCATGCAATCATGGCCCATAACTACAAATATACAAAAGTTATGCCAGATTCATTAATGGATTGGTCAATTTCTTGCTGTGATGAATTAACTGGTCTTATTATTGCCTCAACCCTAATTAGTCCTGAAAAAAAGCTAGCATTAGTTACTTCAGATTTTGTTCTAAATCGTTTTAAAGAAAAATCATTTGCCAAAGGAGCCAACAGAGAACAGATAAAAATGTGTGAAGAAAAATTACAAATTCCTTTAAATGAATTTGTCTCTATTGCACTTTTAGCAATGCAACAAATCGCTCCAGATCTTGGCCTCTAATTACCTCTTGTTAATAAAAATATAAATTCTACAATGGGCGTATGAAAGCTATTAAGCAAGAGCACTTTTCAGGATGCGCAATTTCATGCGTTGCTTTTATAATACAGGCAAATTACCAAAATACGCTAAGATATTTTGATAAAGGAAATGAAAATGCAAAATTTAGAGGCTTTTTGTGTTCTGAGATTGTAAAAGCCTTAGGAAAAGCAGGATATAAATTTCATTTTAAATATACCGGTAGAATGAAAAAATATAATTTTCCAAATAATACTATTGTGCATATAAAGAAAAGCAAAAAATATCCAGTAGGACATTATCTCTGTTTAACCCAAAAGGGTTGGATGGATTCGTGGATAAATTTTCCACGCCTTAATGCAAGAGCTGGTTTTAGAAAAAGACTTCCAGGAAAACCAATTTATGCAATTGTGCCAATTACTTGACAATCGTTTATGAAAACTTCTATGCTTTAGTTATGGAACCACATGAAAACGTAAAACAAAGCAGAAAAAATCTAATAATAAATAACTTTATTGGTGGAGTTGCTTGGGCAGTGGGAGCAACTGTTGGCCTTGCCATTATAGTTACCATCTTAGGCTTAATATTAAGAAATATTAATCTTGTTCCTTTTGTTGGTAACTTTGTTGCAGATATTATTAACTTTATAATTGATAAAAGACCTGACTTAGTTAGATAGCTATACATTTATGGCTTTCCTTGGTAAAATAACCGCATGAGTGATTTAAAAGACCACAAACAAATTGGGCAAGAATTAGAACTATTTTTCTCCCATGACTATGCACCTGGTGCGCCTTTTTGGTTGCCTAATGGAATGATAATCTTTAAAGAACTTGAAAACTACATTAGAGAACTTACCCAAACAGGTGGATATCAAGAAATTTCAACCCCAATCATGATTAAGTCCCAACTCTTTAAAGAATCAGGACATTGGACAAAATTTGGCGAACATAATATGTATAACCTAACTTTAGCTGATGATGATAATGACAAAAATCCAGAGAGTTATACCCTAAAACCAATGAATTGTCCTGAAGCAACAATGGTTTATAGGTTTAGACCAAGAAGCTATAGAGAACTTCCACTTAGACTTTCTGAAATCGGAAGGCTTCATAGAAGAGAAAAGAGTGGGGAAGTAAACGGACTTTTAAGAGTAAGACAGCTTACTATGGATGACGCTCACATCTTTGCATCAGAAAATCAAATCTTTGATGAGGTCTCAAGCATCCTAGATATGATGATCGAGTTTTATTCCAAATTTAATTTTGAATTTGATTTTAGACTTGCTACAAGACCAGAAGTTTTTGCAGGAACCATAGACAACTGGGACAAAGCAGAAAAAGATTTAGAAGAAGCTCTAAAAAAGAAAAAGCTTAAGTATTCACTAAAACCAGCGGATGGTGCTTTTTATGGTCCAAAAATTGACGTTCATATTAAAGATTCACTAGGTAGAGAATGGCAATTAGCTACAGTTCAGCTTGATTTTCATATGCCAGATGCTTTTGATTTAAAATTTGTTAAAAATGATGGTAAGTTTGAAAAACCAGTTATGATTCACAGAGCAATACTAGGTAGCTTTGAAAGATACATAGGTATCTTAACAGAACATTTCCAAGGAGCCTTTCCTCTATGGCTTTCTCCTGTTCAAGTTATGCTTTTACCAATTACTGATGGACAACTAGATTTTGCACAAAAAGTAGAAAAACAATTAAGAGATTTAGGAGTTAGAGTAGAGACTGATACAAAAAGCCAAACATTACAAGCTAAAATAAGAGAAGCCACTTTGCAAAAAGTTCCATTTTTAGGTATAATAGGAGCTAAGGAAATTGAATCTGATACTGTTTCAGTTAGAACCAGGGAGGGAAAAGACCTTGGCAAAATGAAAATATCAGAGTTTTTAAATAAGGTAAGAGACGAAATTGATAAAAAGATATAAACCAAGCGATAAGAAATTTTACAGAACTAATGAGCGAATTTTTGCAAGCTCTCTTCGGGTTTTGGACTCAGAAGGAAAGCAGATTGGAATACTGACAAAGTTTGAGGCATTAAGTCTAGCAAAAGAAAAATTACTAGATTTAGTCGAAATTGCCCCTCAAGCCAAACCACCAGTTGCAAAAATAATAGACTTTAAAAAGTTTTTGTATCAAGAAGAAAAAAAGCGCAAGGAAGAAAGAAAAAGCGCAAAAACATCTGATACAAAAGAAGTACGCTTAGGGCCTTTTATGAGTGACAATGACTTGTCAGTCATGGTCAAAAGGGCAAGAGACTTTTTATCAGACGGAAATAAAGTAAGATTGGTAGTCTTTTTTAGCGGAAGACAAATAACTCATCCGCAATTTGGACACCAAATCTTAGACAAAGCATTAGAAATGTTATCAGACGTTTCAAAAGTAGATAGAGATAGAAAACTTGAGGGCAGAAAATTAATAATATTAGTTTCACCTCAGTCAAAAAAACAAAATGAAAAACAAACAGAAAGTTAAAAAATCAGTTAGTAAAAGATTTAAGGTTACAAAAACCGGGAAGGTTATGTTTACCCATCAATATGGAAGCCATAAAAAGCTCCATAAATCAAAATCAAGAATCAGAAGACAAAAAGAGCCAGGAATGCTTACGGGAAAATTTGCTAAAAACATTAAAAAATTAATGGGAGAAAACTAATATGAGAGTAAAAAGAGGACTTGTATCCAAAAGAAAGCATAATAAATTAAAAGCCTTAACAAAAGGCTATAGAGGTACTAAATCAAGACTAGTAAAAATGCAGCATGAGGCAGCACTTCATGCAGGAGCATATGCTTTCCATGGAAGAAAATTAAAGAAAAGAGATATTAGATCTCTTTGGATTATTAGAATTGGAGAAGCAGCTAAAAAAGAAGGACTATCCTACAGTGAATTTATGGGTAAATTAAAGAAAGATAAAGTTGAAATTGATAGAAAAATTCTTTCAGATTTAGTATTAAATGACTTAGAAACATTTAAAAAAATTGTTGCAAGTGTAAAATAACTACCCCAAAATTATGAACTTCAACGAAGCAAGAAGATTTTTAAGACTTGATAAACCTACTGCTGCTATAAGAATGGCGGCGGCTATATCGCATAGACGTGTTGCCCTAAGATATGAAGCCGAACAAAGAGATAATCCTGACGCGTATGATTTACGTACAATGAAACCCCTGGGAACCATACAGTCCGCAATTGCCAACGCAAATTTAGCACGTGCATATGGAAACGAAGCAAGTGATTTTTTTGAACAATCTGAAACTGGAATTAGACTAACTTCACCATCTTTTCTGTCTCTTACTGATGAACGCATTGAATATGGAACGAGACAAATTAAAGATAAAAATGGTAATCTAGTTCCCAAAACTGACCTTTGGTATATTAGTCCTCTCAATAGGATTAAAAATCACCCTGTAACCCCAAATCTACTTAGAGCATTAGTTTTAAAAGGGAGAACAGGTATTGTAGAACAGCTTGGTAATCTAACTGCTGATGAAGTAGCACAACGTTTTCAATCTGCACTTGCGACTGCTAGTAATCATTCTGTTTTAGTATCAAGAGGATAAGCTATATTATCTTTATCTACGTACAGATTTATTTTTTCGGGGTTTAAAGATTAAGTAATAAACTACTGGAATAAAAAATAGCATTATTGTTCCAGAAAATGTAAGACCTGCAATAATTGCTCCTCCTAAGCCTCTCCATAGTGGATCAGAAACAGTAATTGGTAAAAGTCCCAATATTGCTGTTAAGGATGTTAACGCAATTGGTTCAAGCCTTGATGCAGCACCCTCAGCTATTGCTTCTTCAAAACTCATTTTTGTTTTTTGATTAGCTTGAATTTTATCAACAATTAATATTGAATTTTTAACAACGATTCCAAAAAGAGCTAATACTCCAACCAAGGCAGGGAAAGAAAGATATGTATTAGTTAATCCAAAAATTATAAATACCCCAGAGATTGAAAGTGGAATAACTAAGATAACAATAAAAGCTTTTCTAAATGAACTAAATTGTAAAACCATTGTAATTAAAATAAGTATTACAGATAAAACCATAGCGATTAAAACAGAATTTATAGACTCTTGGTTTTGCTCATTTACTCCACCTGTTTTCCATGAGTAACCGCTTGGTAGATTTAGAGAATTAGCATAAATTTCTAAGTCTTTGTTTATATCCGCAATTGCATAACCTGCTTCAACTGAAGCACTTACTGAAATTGTTCTTGACCCATTTTCCCTTGTAATAAGGGTTGGGCTTGATTGAAGCTCTAGATTACCTAAGGACAAAAGTGGAATAGATCCTTGTGGTGCTCCAATAAGCAAAGAGCCAATGCTTTCTACAAACTGTTCATCATTTGCAAATCTTAAAGTAATATCCTGTTGCTCGTTAGAGGCAGGATCAAGTTTTACAGAATCTAATTCAAATCCACTTGCAAAGGTTCTTAGGGTAAATCCTATTTGATCACTACTTATATTATTTTCTGATAATTTTTGTCTATCAGCAATAAAGGCAATCTTACTTGTTCCTGGTTTTATTGATTTATCTACATTTGCTGTTCCAGGTTTTGATTTAAGATAAGCAATAATATTATCAGCATATTTATCTAAGACCACAAGTTCTGGCCCTAATATTTTTATTTGCACATCAGACCCAGCTGGTGGACCACCACTTTGTTCTATTACTGAAAGCTTTCCCTTTGTATAGTCCTTAAACTTTGCTCTTAACTCCTTAATAATTTGTGATGATTCTTTAGTTCTTTCCTCTTTTAAAACTAATGTGTATAAAAAGTTATTTGAAGAAGCGGTTGTCCCTCCACCAAAATCTCCTGCTGCTTTTCCTAAGTTTACAGAAGCAGTTTCGACATTTTCAAACTTTCTTAGTTTTTCTAAAATTTCTAAAGCTTCTTTTTTACCAACAGTTAAATTTGTACCAGATGGAAGCTCAACTGAAATGCTTATTTGATCAGCGTCTTCTCTTGGGAAAAATTCATTTTTTACAAGCCCAAACGGAACTAATAGATAAGAGAAAATAGAAAAGATAATAACTAAAGTAACTGTTATTCTTATCCATCTTTTAGAAGCTAAAATCTTTCTAATAAAAAGTTGATAACGAATAGATAATCCTTCAAAGCTAATGATTCCATGAGTTAAATAATACTTAACATTGCTGTTTTTAAGAGAATTTTTTCTCTTTATCTTTTCAACTAAATTCTCTCTAACTTTATAAGTAACAAATAAAAGAAATACTAGAACTAAAAGAATTGGAATTAGTAAGAAATTTTTTGGAGAAATAATCATTACAAATCCAAAGATTAAAATTAAGAAAATAATTATTAAAAGTGCTGCTACTCTTTTTGGTAAATTTGGTTTAAAAAGAAACGTAACAATAGGTAAGGTTATAAACATGGCAACTAAGAATGATGCAAGTAGGGTAGTAGAAACCACAATAGGAATTGGTTTAATAAATTCTCCAATAATTCCTGTTGATAAAAGCAAAGGAATAAATGCCCAAACCGTTGTTAGGGTAGTTGTAAAAATTGGAGTAATAAAATCCCTCCAAACTAAAAGACCTGTTTGAAACGGAGTAAACTTTTTTGACCTGTGATATGCAGTCATAGCAGAAATAACAACAATAGTGTCATCGACAACAAGCCCAAGAGCTAAAAGTAATGAAAAGAATGAAATAAAAGAAAGAGAAACATCAAATATATTCATGATAGTAAAACTTATTAAAAACGTTAAAGGAATTGATAGGGAAGCAACAACAGCTTGCCTAATTCCAAGAAATATTAAAAGAGCTGTAAAAACTAAAAAGATTGTAATTAGAAAATCTCTAATAAGCTCATTAAATTGATGGTCAATTTGTTCTGAGATATCAGAAGTTGTAAAAATTGTAAATTGATTATTATATTGTTTAAAAACTAAATCCAAATCATCTCTTGCCTCTTCAACAGTTTTGCTTATATCAGCATTTTGTGTTTTATAAATTGAAAAACTAACAGCAGTCTTAGTTGGGAGATCTTTTTGACCAATAAAGCTTTGTAATTGATTTGGTTTTGATCTAAAGCTTACATTTGCTATATCTGAAAGATTAATAAGACTTCCATTTAGATTTACTTTTATACTTCTAATATCGTCAATGCTTGAAATTAGAGGATTAACACTTAAGGTAAATGATGAAGATTCTGTTCTAACCGTTCCTGATGGAAGAGACTTTGTTGCATTTGTAATCGCAGCAATTAAAATCTGAGGATTAAATGCATAGGTTGATAAAGTTTCTGGTTTTATTGTAATTTGAATTTCCTGTTCTTCAAGTCCTGAAATAGTTACCCTATCAACTGTTGATATTTCCTCAAGTCTATCTTTTAACCTTTTTGAAAACTCAATTAAAGATGCCGTATCATTTTCTTTACTTATTAGAGAAAAAGACCAAACAGGAAATTGTTCGAAATCAATTTTTGTTGCATTTGGATCTAGAGCATCATCAGGAAGAGTTACTTTATCAACTACGCTTTTAACATCAGCTTCTGCACTATCAGCATCTGTACCACTATTGAATTCAATCTGAATTACTGAAACAGAATCTCTGGAAGTTGATGTAAATGTTTTTATATTTTCAACAGATCCTAAAGAATCTTCTAATGGATCTGTTATTAAAGACTCAACCTCTGATGGACCAGCTCCTGGAAAAACAGTAGAAGCAATAACCAGAGGAATTTTTATCTCAGGGAAAAGTCTTCTTGGTAAATTAAAATAACTAAATAAACCAAAAGCAACAATCATTAACAAAAGAAGAACTAAGAGTCTTGGATTTTTTAAATATTTTGCTTGAAGACTTTGAGTCAGTTTCTTATCAAATTTTAAGTGGCTAAAGTAGGATGCATGCTTCATTTAAATTAATTAAATATTTTTACAGGATCTCCTTGTATTACATTCCTGTTTATAATTACTTGATCTTTTGATACAAGACCACTAGTTATCTCAACGAAGCGTCCTAAAACTTGTCCTAAGTTTACTTTCTTACTTTCTGCCTTATTATCTTTAACAATATATAAATATGCTTGATCTTGTGTTTGGAAAACAGCATCTAAAGGAATGAAGGGAACTGTACCGCCTGTTTGTGGAAATCCAATTGGAATATCAATAGTTATATAGCCCTTATCTGTTACAAAAGAAGAAAATTCATTTGGGATTATAAATTGTGCTGTATATAAACTCCCATCTGTTGCTTCCTCTGAAACATAAAATGGAACTTCCTCATACTGCTTAGTACCAAAATTTAGGGTTGAAGCTTCTACTCTAGAAACTGCTTGAGATAATTCTCGGCTTAAAAAGGCTACTGCTTTTAAAGACTTACTCTCTCCACTAATTTGTGCAATTGGCATTCCAGGAGAGACAACTTGTCCAGCCTTTACATAAATTCTCTCAACTTTTCCATTAATAGGAGATGATGGGTACATGATTGCTTCATTTACTTGAGTTAACATTACATTTAATCTTGAAACTTCTTTACCAAGATCCAAAGCTTTTTCCTGAAGCTCAAGTTGTTTTAAAGCAATATCTTTATTAAGATCAGATATTTTTGCTAAAACTTCATCATCAAAAGAAGAATACTCGCTATTTCTTAAAGCAGATTCTAATTGATTATTGCCTGCTAAAAGCTGTGATCTTAATTGCTTCATCTGTAAAATCAATGCGTCATTTAATCCACCTGAATTTGTTGCTTGGTATTGTGACTGGTTAAATGAAAGAGTATTTAAAATATCGTTATTTAAATTAATTAATCCTCTTGTTTGATCAAGAGATTGTCTTGTAATATTTCTTAATTCATCTGAATTTTCGTCATTTTTATTTGTTATCTCTCTTTGTTTGCCAATCAAATCTTTTTGAGTTTGATAGGTGTCTAAGACATTTGCATATTGAGTCTGTGCTAACTGTCTTTGCAAGGAAAATGCATTTCCACCTTGATAATTTGTAGATAAAGAAACAATATTTGTTCCCCTATAAACCTCTTGTCCAACGAAAACATTAATATTTTGTACAACGCCATTTCCTAAAGAAACTATTTTAATTACGCCTGATTTTTCGACTTGGGCTTGAACTCTAATTTTTGGAGAAGATCCGATTGTATAAATCGATACTTCTTTTACAGGAAGCTTTACATCTTCATCTTCTTTCACTGGTCGACTAATTAAATTACTTAAAACAATTAAAAAAAGTAAAACACCTAAGAGGATAATAAAAGCTGTAATTGGTTTTTTTTTAGCAAAAAGCATAAATCTTTTATATTGAGGTTTAATTTTTGCTTTTAAGAAAATAAAAATTGGTTTAACAATTTTTTTAAATTTTAACACGTTTTGTGGTAACAATTTTTTCATAAAAAGTAAATGTGGGACAGAGTAAAGCAGTGGAGCCTATTTTATCAATTTAGATATCCCAAAGTCAATACTTTCCAATACTGTTTTATATAAAAACGTTATCCCGTAGTTAAATTTAATTATTAAAAAGTTATAAAATTAAATTGTGATGTAAATTTAGCTAATTGAACAAAAAATATAAACAAATTTTAACCAATTTTTATTTGCTCAATTAATTTACTCATTTATAATATTTTTAAAAATATTAATGAACATAAAATTTTGACTTTCTTAATATATTTTTATTGATGAAATCTTTTTATCAATTTGATATCCTTATAGATATGGAAGAAGAACTTATCGGTATAAAAAATGCAGCTTTATCATTTATCTTAGAAGCGGAAGATTTAAAATCTTTAGAAGATACTAAATTGCAATTCTTAGGTAAAAGTGGAAAACTAACATTAGCAATAAAAGAAGTAACTAAGTTGCCAATTGAGAAAAGACCAGCATTTGGAATATTAGCCAATGAAGTTAAACAAACAATTGAAGAAGCACTAAAAGATAAAGCTAAATCTTTATCAGCTGTTAAACGAACAACTCTTTTAGAAAAAATTGACGTAACAAACCCTGGTATAAAACCACGGCTTGGACATTTACATCTTGTTACTCAAGCAATTGAAGAAATATCTGATATATTTGAAAAAATAGGATTTATAAAAGTTAGGTATCCAGAAGTTGAATGGGATTATTATGCCTTTGAGGCATTAAACTTTCCCCCAAACCATCCAGCAAGAGATGACTGGGAAACGTTTTTTGTTGACGAAAAAGAAAGCTCGCAGTATGGACCTATGGTTTTAACTCCACATACTTCAAGTGGACAAATTAGAGAAATGACAACTAATAAGCCACCAATAAAAATACTAAATATTGCAAAATGCTATAGAAGACAATCTGATGTTTCACATGTTCCAATGTTTCATCAATTTGAAGGCTTGGCCATTAATACAGACCTTTCTATTGCAAACCTAAAAGGCGTATTAGATTATTTTGTAAAATCATATTTTGGAAATGATAGAGTTTCTAGAATTAGGCCTTATCATTTTGAATTTACAGAGCCATCTTTTGAAATAGATGTAAGCTGTGGAGTTTGTAAGGGACGTGGTTGTAAACTTTGCAAAGAAGGCTGGCTTGAGATGGGTGGAGCAGGAATGGTCCATCCAAATGTATTAAAAAACTGTGGAATAGATAGTAATAAATTTAGCGGTTTTGCTTTTGGTTGGGGAGTAGAAAGAGTTTTAATGATGAAAGATGGAATCAGGCTCGATGATGTTAGAACGATTTATTCGGATAGAATGGAATTCTTAGAACAATTTTAATTATGAATATAAAAATAGTTGATAGCTGGTTAAGAGAATATTTAGATACAAAAGAAAGTGCTGTGGAAATAGCTAAAGAACTTTCTTTAACTAGCGTATCTGTCGAACGAATTGAAAAAAAAGATAATGACAGTATTTATGATATTGAAGTTACAACCAATAGGCCTGACCTTATGTCAGTTTTAGGGATTGCAAGGGAAGCAGGGGCAGTTTTAAAAAATGCAAAGTTTATTGATTTAAAAACAAAAACCCCAACCAAATCTTTAGAACAATTTCCAATTAAAATTACCAGCGATCCAAAACTAGTAAATAGAATTTGTGCAGTTGTTTTAGAAGTAGAAATAGGTGATAGTCCAAAAGAAATAAAAGACAGGCTAGAGAAATCTGATATTAGAAGTCTTAATAATTTAATTGATGTTACAAATTATGTAATGCGTGAAGTTGGCCATCCAACTCATGTTTTTGATTTTGATTTATTAGTAAATAAACAATTAAACATTAGAGAATCAAAAAAAGGAGAGATTGTTACAACACTTGATGGTAAAACTCATGTTTTACAAGGAAAAGATATAGTCGCAGATGATGGAAACGGAAAAATAATTGACCTTCTGGGAGTTATGGGAACTGCTAATTCAGTTGTTAAAAGTGACACTAAAAAAATATTATTCTTTATTGATAATAATAATCCAATAAATATAAGAAATACATCTATGAGCCTTGGTATTAGGAGTGAAGCTGCAATCCTAAATGAAAAAGGTGTTGATCCAGCACTAAGCCTTAAAGCATTACTTAGAGGAATAGAACTTTATGAAAAAATTGCAAATGGAAAAGTTGTTTCAGAGATCTTTGATTTTTATCCTAATAAACCAAAAACAGTAACCATCAATGTCTCAATTGAAAAAATTAACAAGGTTATTGGAATTAGTCTTGATCCTCAAAAATGTATTGAAATATTAAATAATCTTGGATTTAGGGCAAAGAAACAAAATGAAAAAATAATAGTTGAGACTCCAACGATTAGGCCTGATGTAATAATGGAAGAGGATGTTATAGAAGAAATTGCAAGAGTTTATGGATACCACAATTTACCAAGCATAATTCCAACCTTTTTACCAAATAAAGTAATCGGATTTGCGAATAGTTTTTACTATGAAAAAAGAATAAAAACTGCTTTTAAATACTTTGGATTTAGTGAGGTTTATACATACTCGTTGGTTTCAGAAAGCTTATTTGATGGACCAATTGAAAATGCACTTAAATTAAAAAACCCTCTTTCTAATGATATGACCTATCTTAGAAATAGTCTTATTCCAAGTTTATTAAATGTAATTGCTAATAATAAAACAGTAGACGAACTTAAAGTTTTTGAGATAGCAAACGTTTATCTAAAAAGACAAAATGATTTACCAAAGGAAACACAAATGCTATCAGGCATAATAAGTAAAAAACATGCTTCGTTTTATGAAGTTAAGGGCGTTATTGAGCAAATCTTAGGTGACGCAGGAATTAGAAATCTTGTCTTTAAAAAGTCTAATAAATCATCTCTTGGCGCATCAATATATATTGATAAAGATTACCTTGGAGAAATAGAAGTATTAGATACTAATATTGTAGACTTCGAATTAAATTTCGACACTATTTTAAACCATGCATCAAACACAAAAATATTTAAACCCTTTGCTAAATTTCCTCCAGTAATTGAAGACCTTTCTGTTATTTGTACTTTTCAAACACAAGATGTAATAAATGAGATTAAAAATCAAAGTGAAAAAATTGTAGACGTAACTCTAAGAGATACATATAAAGACAGTAGGACTTTCCATATTATCTATCAAGATTTTGAAAAGAACTTAACAAAGGAAGAGGTTTCAAAGATTAGAGAAAATGTGGTAAAACATTTAGAAAAAGTTTTTAACGCTACTATTAAGGAATGAGTATAGGCGTAAGCGTTGGTGTTATAACAACTCCTGTTGGAGTAGGAGACGGAGTAGAGGTTGGCTCTTCATTTTTACCCTCATCCTGTTTATAATCTGACGTTTCAGTTGGAGGATAATACTCAGGACGATCTGCAGCATAAGTCTTCTTTATCCACTCAATAATTCCCTCCATCCATCTGTTTTTACCATCTTGCGAGATAGGATCATTTTCTTTTAAGACTATAAAGTCTTTTGTATCATATTCGCTATGATCTATTTCCCATGGGCTTGCTAACTTTCCACTGTCATGCTTTGAAAGCCTAAGTTTTTGATAAATAGGAGAAGGCCCTAAGGGCTGTGTTCCTTTTATAAAGTATTCACTTCTTTCAGGCTTTCCGCTTACTGGAGTTCCACCAGCATATGCATCAATAATCATTGCTTCAACGTTTCCTGGTTTTTCAAAAGGCTCATCATCTTTTCCTTTTAATGCAAATGTCATAATGCGATTAAATATTGGCGCAGCCCCTGATACCCCAGAAGTGATATTACCCATAGGAGTATTATTATTATTTCCTACCCAGGATCCAACAACAAAAGACTTTGAGTAACCAACTGTCCAGTTATCTCTTTTCTCATCAGTAGTACCAGTTTTAACAGAAACATTTGAATGCCCAGGAATTACAAGATATGAGTTGGTTCCAAAAGTTGCACTTCTGGCACTATTATCTAAAAGGATATGTGAGATTAAGAAACTTATCTCTTCACTAAAAATTCTCTGAGGTGATGGTTGATTGTATTTATAAATTGTATTTCCTTTAGAATCTTTTACTTCAAGTATTGAGACTAAAGGCTGTTTTTGACCAAAGTTTGCAAAAACACCATATGCCTGCATTTGATCAATTAATCTTACATCTCTTCCTCCAAGCACTAAGGAATAACCAACGTTTCTAAGATTCTCATCTGTTGGCTGCCAGCTTTCGATTCCCATTTCATATCCTTTTTGCATAACGCTCTTAACACCAACCATAGCCAACATTTTTACAGCTGGGATATTTAGAGAATTGGCAAGCGCAAATCTTACTTGAACAGGACCCCTATATTTTCCATCATAATTTACTGGTATATAATCTTTTTCACTATCCTCTGTTTTAAAATTTGTTTGACTATCAATTAAAAGAGTGGAGGGGGTATAGCCTTTACTAAAAGCAACTGCATAAGTAATTGGCTTAAGCGATGATCCAGGCTGCCTATATCCAGTTGCAGCATTAAAATTACCATCGTTATCAGTATTAAAATAATCTTCGCTTCCAACCATGGCTAAAATTTCTCCAGTCTTTGGATTAGTTACCATCGCAGCACCGTTTCCAACCTTAAAATTCTTAAGTTTTTTTATCTCTTCATTAACAATTTTCTCAGCTTCTTTTTCAATTTTATAATCAAGAGTTGTGGTTACTCTTAGGCCACCATTTTCAACTGCAGCTTCTCCGAATTGTTTAACAAGCTGTTGCTTAACATACATAACAAAATGAGGAGCTTTTATACCTACGTCATTATTTGAAAACTTTTTTTGCTCGATTTCTTTGTATGCCTTATCAGCCTGATCCTTGGTAATATAACCTTGATTTTCCATTTGAGCTAAGACATTTTTTGTTCTTTGCAGATAATACTTCTCACCACTAAATGGAGAATAGGCGCTTGGACTTTGAGGAAGACCAGCTAAAAATGCACTTTCAGCAAGATTTAAATCTTTTACATCTTTATTAAAATATATTTGCGAAGCAGCTTGAACTCCTATTGCTGTTCCACCATAGGGGACATCATTTAAATACATTTCCAAAATTTCGTCTTTAGAATATTTTCTATCTACCTGAATAGCCAACATTAATTCTTTTATCTTTCTGGGGAGTGTTCGCTCAGAGGTTAAAAGGACGTTTTTAACCAGCTGCTGGGTAATTGTAGAACCCCCAGTAACGCGTTGTCTTAAAATTGGATCAATTATAAGTCCTCTGATATAACCAGCTACTGAGAAGCCCTCATTTTCATAGAAATGTTTATCCTCAACTGCTATTGTTCCTTGCTTTAAATACTTTGGGATTTTATCTAGTGTTACATAAATCCTATTTTGGTTTTGATATACAGAAAAGAGTAATTGTCCGTTTCTATCATAAATTCCACTTGACTGATTAGCTTGTGCCTCAACAAGCTTACCTGGAGCAGGTAAATCTCTACCATACCAAATAAAGAGAAGTACCATTAAGATAACAAGGCCGATAAGACCAAAAAGAGAATATTTTAAAAGCTTACTTATTAAAACATCTTTTGGGGTATTTCCAAGACTATTAAACTTTATAGATCTCCCAAAGTTAGGGAGTGAAAGCGTAAAATAGGAACTTTTACGCCTAGATTTTCTAACATAATCTAGCATCTTACTAGTATATCAAATTTAGAGCTAGATATAAAAATATGCTATACTGAGGCTATGAAGCAAATTGAAGAAATCTTAACTAGGGGAGTTGCCAATATTATTCCAAATAAAAATATTCTTGCTGGGAAACTAATGTCTGGTAAAAAATTAAACATCTATTTAGGTATTGATCCAACCTCAACTAAAATTCATTTAGGTCACGCTGTAGTATTACGAAAATTAAATCAGTTTGCACTCTTAGGCCACAATGTTACTTTTTTAATTGGCGATTTTACCGCTTTAATAGGGGACACATCTGACAAAACAAGTGAAAGACCAGCCCTAACAACCAAAGAGATTGAGGAAAATTTTAAAACATATAAAAAACAAGCGCAGAAGTTATTAGATTTTTCAAAAATAAAAGTTAAATACAATAGTCAGTGGCTTAAGAAATTAACTTTTGAAGACATTTTAAAACTAACGCAACACTTTAATGTTGGCGATTTTGTCGGAAGAGAATTAATTAGAAAAAGATTAACTGATAATAAAAAGGTAGGTCTTCATGAATTCTTATACCCAGTAATGCAAGGCTATGATAGTTACATTTTAGACACTGACTTACAAGTTGGCGGAACAGATCAAACCTTTAATATGCAAGCAGGCAGAACGCTTATTAAAGACATTAAAAATAAAGATTCTTTTGTTTTAACAACAGTAATACTTGAAGGAACAGATGGCAGGAAAATGAGTAAATCCTGGGGAAATGCAATCTGGCTAGATGACATACCAAGTGATATGTATGCAAAAATAATGGCAATAAATGATGAGCTAATCGAAAGCTATTTACTTCTTGCTACAAATTTAGCACTTGAAGAAGTTAAGGCATTTGAAAAAAGACTTTCGTCAAAAGAAAACCCAAGAGATATTAAAAAAGAATTAGCTTTTATTATAGTTAAAGAACTATATGATGAAAAAATAGCCAGTAAAGCACAAGAAGAATTTGAAAGCAAAGTTCAAAATAAAGAAATACCAGAAAATATACTTGAAATTAACGTATCTGATGGAATAACTGCTTCAGATACGTTAGTTGCCATTAACTTTGCTAAAAGCAATTCTGAAGCTAAAAGATTAATAGAGCAGGGTGGAGTGTTTATTAATGATGTTAAAATAACTGACCAAAATTTGAAAATAGAATCTGGTATTATTAAAGTAGGTAAAAAACGATTTGCAAAAATTGTGCTAAAATAAATATATGGAATTTATAAGAAAAAACCAATGGATTTGGAAAATTATTATTATCATAGTTGCCTTTGCATTAATTGCATCGTCTGTCCTTCCATTTTTAAGCCTTTAAAGATATGGACTTAAATACGCCGCTTACTCTTGCATCAAGAGTTTATAAAATGTACGCCAAAAGACTAGAAAAGCTAGGTATTTTTAAACTTGAAGATTTTCTTTACCACATTCCCTTTAGGTACGATGATTTTTCCTTAGTTTCAAAAATAAATATTGTTCAAGCTGGTGAAAAAGTAACTATTAAAGGCAAGATTGATAAGATACAAAACCAATATACGAGAAAATGGAAAAGCTTGCAAAGAGCGATTGTCTCAGACGATACAGGCAGCATAGAAGTTTTATGGTTTAATCAACCCTTTTTAGTAAAAGCTATAAATATAGGTGACGAAATTTCTCTTTCAGGAATCATTGAACACGATGGGAATAAACTTTTAATGAAAACTCCTGATTATGAGATTATATTTAACAATCAAACAATTCATACAGGTCGACTTGTACCCGTTTACCCTGAGACAAAAGGGGTATCTTCAAAATGGTTAAGACGTCAGGTCTTTAAGTTATTACAAGAAAATCCTCAATTTGAGGATCACTTACCAAGTGAACTTTTAAAAGAAAACAACTTAATTGATCTTGCAAATGCAATTAAAAACATTCATTTTCCAAAAAACTTAGAGGAAGCTTTAGCTGCCAGAGAAAGACTCTCATTTGACGAGCTCTTTAAGCTTCAACTTTCTTCAATTATTAGAAAAAAATCTTGGGTAAAAGAAAAAATTAAACCTTGGGAAATTCAAAACCATAAAACAAAAATTGATAAATTTGTCAAAAAATTACCCTTTGAATTAACCAATGCGCAAAAAAATGCGATAAACGAAGTCATAAATGATCTATTAAAAGATACATCTATGAATAGATTACTTGAGGGAGATGTTGGAAGCGGAAAAACAATTGTTGCTACTGTATCTACTTATCTATCTTTTCTGAATGGATTTCAAACAGCTTTTATGGCTCCAACTGAAATATTAGCAACGCAACATTATAAAGTAATCAATGAGCTTTTATCACCATTGAAAATAAAAGTTGAATTAGCAACTGGATCAACTAAAAAAATAAGTGATGATTTTGATGTAATTATAGGCACACATGCTCTTATTTATTCAAAAGTAAAGTTTAAAAAATTAGGACTTATTGTAATCGATGAACAGCAACGGTTTGGAGTAGAACAAAGAGGCCTATTAAGACAAAAAGGTAATAACCCACATCTTTTAACCATGACGGCAACGCCAATACCAAGAACTGTTGCATTAACTTTATATGGCGACTTAGATCTATCAATTTTAGATGAAATGCCAAAGGGAAGAATACAAATTAAAACTTGGGTTGTTCCAATGCAAAAAAGAATCAGTGCATACGAATGGATTGAAAAAAAAGTAAGAGAAGAAAAAGACCAAGTTTTTATAGTTTGCCCTTTTATTGAAGAATCAGAAAGCATGGTTACAGTCAAAGCAGCAACCAAAGAATATGAAAAATTAAAAATGGAAGTTTTTCCAAAGCTTAGGCTTGGACTATTGCATGGAAAAATGAAAGCAAATCAAAAAGAAGAAGTTTTGACAGAGTTTAGAAAAGGGAAAATAGATATTCTAGTCTCCACTCCAGTTGTTGAAGTAGGCATTGATATCCCTAATGCAACAATTATGATGATTGAAGAAGCGGAAAGATTTGGACTTGCACAACTCCATCAATTAAGGGGTAGAGTTGGAAGAGGAAGTAAAGAATCTTTTTGTCTTTTATTTACACAAAACAAAAACCCGTTAACAAGTAAAAGACTAAAATCAATGGAAACTATTTTTTCAGGAGCAGCCCTTTCTGAACTTGATTTAAAACTTAGAGGCCCTGGTCAAATTTACGGAACAAGTCAACATGGGGCAATCCAGCTCAAAGTAGCTAATTTTAGCGATTTTGATTTAATTGACAAAGCTAAGAAAGAAGCGGAAAAAATATTTTTAGAGATTTATAAATACCCAAAATTAAAAAAAGAAATAGATAAACTAACAACCACAAAAGTTTCCCCAGACTAGGTTCTTGAAACTTGGCCTCAAATAAAGTAAAATACATCTATGCCACAAGAGCCAAAGAAAAGACATTCAAGACAAAGACAAGGAAAAAGAAGAGCGAGTATTCATTTAACTCTAGCTCGAACTGTTTCGTGTTTAAATTGTGGTGCAGACATCTTAACTCATCAAATTTGCCCAGCTTGCGGTTTTTATAAAGGTAAACAAGTAATCAAAAAGAAAGATAAAGATAAAGATAATAAGGAGCAAAAAGCTTTACCAGAAAACACACAAGAAAAAACAAAGTAATGAAGAATCCTCTGGATATAAGACACTTAAAGCGACAAAAAGTTGTTGAAGATCTTTTTAAAATTGCTTTCCACAAACAAAGAGTAGGGAATAGGGCTACAGATATTTTTAAAAAACAAGCTGAAATTGATAAATTTATTCAAACTGCTGCGCCAGATTTTCCAATTGAGAAAATAAATAAAGTTGATCTTGCAATCCTTAGGCTAGCAGTTTTTGAATTGACTATTGAAAAAATAGAGCCACCAAGAGTTATAATAGATGAAGCAATAGAACTTGCTAAAGAATATGGAGGAGAAAAAAGCCCTAACTTTATAAACGGAGCCTTAGGGAATTTAATAAAAAAGGATGAACATACCACAACTAAAAAATAAACAACTATTTGAACAGGCATTTATCCACAGGAGCTATCTAAATGAAGCAAAGGAAAAAATCTCGTCGAATGAAAGACTTGAGTTTTTAGGAGATAGTGTTATTTCATTTGTTATTTCAGAACATTTATTCAATAAGTTTCCTAATTACAACGAAGGAATTCTTACCAATATGAGATCGCTTTTAGTAAGCACAAAAAGCTTAGCTGAGCTTTCCCGTGATCTTGATTTTGGAAATTTTCTAAAACTTTCCAAAGGAGAAGAGGAATCTAAGGGAAGACAAAACCAAAGCTTGCTTGCTGATTCATTTGAAGCATATGTTGGCGCTCTATTTATAGATAGCGGAATAGAAATAACAAAAAACTTTTTAATTGAAGTATTCAATCAAAAAATTCAAATACTAGAAACTGAAGGATCATTTAAAGACCCTAAAAGCTTACTCCAAGAATTTGTTCAATCAAGAAAACAAAATTCTCCCATATATAAAGTATTAAGGGAACATGGACCAGCGCATTCCAAAATATTTACAATGGGAGTATTTATTGAAGGAAAACTTATTGAACAAGGTGATGGTAAATCTAAACAAGAAGCTGAAGAAAATGCAGCGGTAAAAGCTTTAGAAAAACTAAAGCAAGTTGTACCACTTGAGTAAAGCCTCAAATAATGATAAAATTAGCACTATGTCAGTAGTAATAAGAAGTGCTCGAATTGGAAAAAGAGGAGAGCGAAAATTCAGAATAGTAGTAAAAGAAAAAAGATCCAGAAGAGATGGTAAAGCCATTGAATCATTGGGATGGTATGAAAAAGGCAAAAACGGAACCTTTAAGATAGATAAAAAAAGATATGATTATTGGGTTTCAGTTGGCGCACAACCATCATTAGTAATTGAAAAACTCGTAAAATAATATGAAAGACGCATTGCATTATTTAGTATCCTCAATTGTAGAAAAAGAAGAAGCAGTAGGAATTACTCAAACAGAAGAAAACGGAGTTTTAAATTTTGTAATAAAAGTAGATAATGAAGATATGGGAAGAATTATTGGTAAAAATGGAAAAGTCATAAAAGCAATTAGAAATGTAATGAAAATCCCAGCAATGAAAAACAATAAAAAAGTATTTATATCCTTAGCACAAGACCTCTAAAATTTATGAAAATTTCGGTTATAACCCTTTTCCCCGAAATGTTTTTATCTCCATTTAATGAATCTATCATTAAACGAGCTATTGAAAAAAAATTAATTGAAATAGAATTTATTAATATAAGAACATTTGGAATAGGAAAACATCAATTAGTTGACGATACTCCATATGGAGGAGGCATGGGAATGGTTTTAAGAGTTGATGTGCTTCATAAGGCAATCGAAAAAGTAAAAAGTGAAAAACTTACTACAAAAGAACAAAAAGTAATTTTATTAACCGCTCATGGTAAAACCTTTAACCAAAAAAAAGCAAAAAACTTTTCTAAATTAAAACATTTAATATTAATTTGTGGTCACTATGAAGGCTTTGATGAAAGAGTAAAAAAATATATAGATGAAGAAATAAGTATTGGTGATTTTGTCTTAACAGGTGGAGAAATACCTGCGATGTTAATAATAGATAGTGTTTCAAGATTGGTAGAGGGTGTTATATCTAAAGGATCTTTAGACACAGAATCCTTTTCACCATTTTTAGAATATCCTCAATATACAAAACCTCAAGAATATGATGGCTTAAAAGTACCCAATATACTTCTTTCCGGAAATCATCCCAAAATTAATCAATGGAGAACGTTAAAATCACAAACTATTACAAAGAAACTAAGACCTGATCTTTTAAACAATAAGGGTTAAAATTATTGAGCAGAAGAAGAGGCATTTAGACTAGCACTTCCTGAGGATTCTTCAGATATATTTGGAGATAGAGGAATAGAGCTTACTTCACTAACATCACCCCAACTTGATAATTCATTTATTAAAGCAGTGTCTATTGATGCAAAAGCAACTATTGGTGATTCTTTATTAACAGGCCCTTGAGGAAAAGCTTTATAGAAAAATTGTATTTTTATTCTTGCTGATTTACCCCCTTGCTCTATTGTAGTAATTTCACAAAGAGGCATTGATCTATACAACTGCCTTACAAAATTTAAGACTGATTCTGGCTCTCCTACAACATCAAGCGTAATCTGGATTGAAGGAAAAACTATCGTTCCTTCTGTATCTTTTGAAATATTACCAACTGTAAATTCAAAATCTCCGATTCTCACACCTGCTTTAACAGATTTATCTGAGATAGAATTAATTATCCCAGCAAAATCTTTAGTAGGAGGAAGTGTTCTTGATAACATTGCTAACTCTGTATTTAACTTATCTAAATTCATATTTTGCAATAAATTATAATTATTTTTTAAAACCTCAAGCTTTTGCCTTTCAATTACTTCCTTTTCTTTTGCATCCAAAACTGCTTTAATTTGTGGAAAAATTACTAAAAAGAGAAGTATTACGCAAACAATTATTATAATAACAGGAAGTATGAAGCTTTTATATTTTCTATATAAAATATTAAAAGTCGTAGAATTGATGTTTAAATGAATGTCTTTTAAATCTTTATTTAAATCCATTTATAATGCCTCTCCTTTCACAATAACTGTATACTCTCCGCTTTTTACATTTAAAGATAATGATTCTAGTTTTACATTGTTTAATATTTTTTTCTCTTTACCAAGCTCTGACATATCATCGATAAATTTATTAATTGAAACAAGAGAATTTCCTGACATACTTACTGAAATAATGTCTTTTTCAATATTTATTCCCTCTAGAGAAAGAGTTGATGGAGTTTTTGCCAAAATTGCATCTATATGCTTACTATAATCTCGTCTTGTTGAAATAATACTTGCGATATTGCGCACTCTGTCTTTTATTAAGTAATATGTAGTTAGCCTATCATGAAGGGCGGAAATTTGAGACAGAGTAGCGTTTTCTTCTTCTTTAATTTTTGAGATTGAAATTTGAGCACTAAAGATAAATGCTCCAATTGCGACAATAGAAATAGTTATTAAAAGTGAAACAGCAACCACCCTAACAATTTTTAAAATAAGCAGCTCTCTTTCCAGCTGCTCGTTTCTATTGGAAACAAGATTTATACTTTTATTCATAATCTCTCATTGCAAGCCCTACTGCGATAGGGTAGTCTGAAGAATTTTGCAGAATTTCTTTAGGGATTTGTTGAGACGAAAGAATTTTCCAAGGATTTGCAATTGCTGTTTCTATTCCAGAGTTACTTGCAAAGAAAATCTCAATTCCAGGTAATTTTGCCGTTCCTCCTGAGAGAATAATTTGCCTAATAGAATTATCATCTTTATATTTTTGACCGTAATAGGCAATAGATTTTTTAATTTCTGTAAGTATTGCATTTAAAATTGGTTCTGTTGATTTCCCAATCTTTCCTCCTAAACTTTTTCCTGAAACACCATAAACTCTTTTATACTCTTCTGCTTGTTGCGGACTTAAGCTAAAATCAGTTGCAATAGCTCTATTTATAGCTGCACCACCAACACTCATTGAATATGTAAATACCATTATTCCTTTTCTAACAATAGCAAAAGAGGTACTAATTGCACCGATATTTACAACAAGACTTGTAGGAAAGTTTTCGTCTAAAACCAAAGAGCGAAGGGTTGCAAGAATCTCTGTTTCCATAGAATTAATCTCTAAACCCGCCATTGAAATTATCTTTTGATATTTATTTATAAGCATACTTGGTGCTCCAACCATTAAAACCTGCATTTTTTCTTCAGGACCTGGTTTTTCTGGTCTCTTTAAGACATTCCAAACAAGCTTTATGTTAGTTAAGGGAACTGGAATATACTGCTCAGCTTCCCAATAAATTGCAGAGGCTATCTCACGATCTGAAAGAATAGGCATCTCTAAAACTTTTGTATAAACTTGATTTTCAGGAAGCGCAATATTAACCTTTTTTGTATTAACATTTGCTGTATCAGCTGCTTTTCTAAGCGCTTGAGCCATTTCTTCTTCATCTAAAAGAGACTCTGAAAGCATGCCCTTTGAAGGAATAGGGGATATAAGAGCAGATTTTAACAAAAAACCACTCTTTTGCTTATCTAACCAAACTAATTTTAGGGATGTTGCCCCTATATCTAAGCCGAATCCTTTCTTATTCATCTTGGTACTAAAATACTGTAAGGGAACAGCTCGGCAGGTAGTTCGGGATAACCTTGAAAAACAGTTACTTTTCTTCTTACTGATCCTGATTTTGCTTCCGCAATTATAACTTGTCCTTGGGCTGGAAGTGAAGGATCAGTTGCTGGTCGACCAGCAGCTATATAACTAGACTGATATATTGGATTTGTCCTGACAACTAATCCATTTAAAATATTATTTAAAATAATTCTGTATGCAAATTGCTTACCACTAACCGTTGTCGTAACTTTTTGAAAAATTGCACCAACTGTACTACTTGGGTACTTAGTAAAATTATTACTATTTGCTCTTGTTGAATAAGGGTCGAAAGCAAATCTTTTTGTTTGAGCTGTTGCAACATTTGCTCCAGAAATTAATACAATTTCAATTGCAGGATTATTGGCATCTGTTTTAGCAGGATCACCAAAATAAATAATTAAATCACCACTCCATCCAGGAGTCCATGATCCACTATTGTTATAATCTGAAAGCCAAATAAACGCTCCTTCATTTTTAGAGACAATGTTACCACCATTAACTAAAAAGGAAGCATTGCCAGCAACTTGTGTAATATTTGTTTTATATGAAGCTCCATTTCCTATATTTATGTAATTAGAGTCTGAACCAATACTCACGTTATTTATAATCGTTTGCTCAACACCTGCCTCTGCAGCAGCTAAAGCTTTTTGGGAATCTGTTTGCTCAACTGAAGTCTTAAGATTAACAATAGATCTTGAAACAACAGCAAGAGTAACTGTTAAACCAATCACCATAACCAATACGATTATTAAAAGAGCCTGGCCGCTTTGATTTTTCATAATATTAAATATTTTTTTCATTTATATCTTATGTATAGAGTAACAACCAAAAGCTTAGTTTGTCAACTCATTTTAAAGCTAATTACTGTTCCTAAATCCAACTGTTGTTTCAAAATCAAGGCTAACTTTATTTTCTACAATTGTAGTATCAGGTTTTTGGACAGTAAAAGAAATACCAATGTTTGGGGTTACGCTACTATTTTCTTGAATACAGGTGAAATAACAGGCTGAAACAGTATGTTTATCTTCATTAAAATATTTCACAGATGGAGTATTGTTTCCTGTGATAAGAGGCCAGGTTGTTAACGCTGCTCCATATGAAGCAATAAAATCTCCTTGAAGACCAGTGCTACATACAAAAGTAGTTTTCCCCTGATCAAAAGAAGAAATTTTTAAAAAGCTATACTGATGGGTTGGGGAATTTACAGTACAATCCTTTGTATAAACTAGATCGCCAGTATTTACATCTTTAGTCCCATCACTAATTCCTTCAAATGTTTGAGCATATGTAATCATCTTCGTCATCTGAGACAGTGCATAGTTACCTTCTTGTCTTATGTCGTTTACATTTGTACTCCTATTGCTTCCTCTTAAAGAAATAACAATTATTCCTGCCATAATACCTCCAACAGTTATCAAAAGTATCATTGCCACTAAAAGCTCTACTAATGTGTAACCCCTTTTATTATTTAATATTTTTTCCATTAAGGTGTTGGTATAGAGTTAATATTTTCTATACAAGAATTAAGCTCCACTTTATGACAAAAATTTGCTGCAGCACTACACTTCCCATCATTCCAAGATACACTAACTTCTACTAAAACTCCCGATGGAGAATATCCACAAGGCTTACTACCATTATCAGGATGGGTAATATTAACCTCTCTAATATAGATACCTCCAACGTTTACCACTTGGCAACTACCAGTTATTTTAGCTCCCAAATTTAGATTGGCATTTGGACAATATGTACCATCTAAAGAATTAAAACTAGTCCAATCGTTTTTACCCATATCCTTTAAAGCCTCGAGCTCTTCTTGGGCATAAGCTGTTGCCTGATTTTGAATTTTTGTAAAATCACTATTTCCAATAGCACTCACAACAATCATAGCAAGAGCTGATACAATTAGAACCGCAGCTGATAGAGCAATAATTGCTTCAATTAAACCTTGTCCTTTTTCTTTCATTTTATACTCCCTGAAGAATCAATGGTAATAATTTTAGGCTCTTTACCATACCCGCTTATTACTATTCTACATGAATTATTGCTACAATTAGCCAAACTTCCAGTCAAACTTTTAACCTCTATTCCACCTGTTAATAGGGGATAAAACACTGAGGAAACATTCATACGAGTTGAGCCAGTTGTGAGAAAAGAAATATTACTTGAAAGCTTATAAGGATTATCGTTCATTTTAACCTCACGAGGAGGAGTTGAGCCAGGATTGTTTCCGCTGCAACGAACATATAACTGATATGTATTTGCATTCGCTCCAGAGGTTGTAAAGACAACACTATATCCCTCAAGCGTTCCTTGACATTTTGTTGCAGAAGTAGGTTTAAACTGTGACACAGTATTTGCTTTTGCAAGATATAAAATACTAATAATATTCTCACGGTCATTTGAAAGACTTTGTGTTTGGCTGTATAAAACAAATGCTGCAAAACCTGATGCAGACAAAATTGCAATAATAGTAAAAACAATAATTAGCTCAATTAAAGTAAAACCTTTAAGATTAACAATTTTTTTTATCATGGCTGGTTTTCTACAAAAAAGTAACCAGAAGTACAACCGGTCCGAATTTCTAATACGCCAGTTGCTATTGAAGCTAAAGCAGTAGCGTAAGAATCTGAACTGTTTTCGGAACAAGCACTAAGAAAATATGAACTGCCATCGCTTGTATATGAATAGTTTCCGCCATTGTAGCTACTACTTGGATCACAAGGAATTTTTTGCATATAAATAGTTGTTCCTAAAACAGGTAGAGAGGAACCACACGCTGGAAAATTATTTGTGGTTGGATATAATCCAAGATCGGATCTATAAAGCTCTAACGCAGATTGGACTTGCTTTAAGTCTGATTTTCTTTGCGCATCTCTTGCTCTTTGTCTAACCCCAATAAAGTTAGACATTAAAAGTGCAGCTAAAACTCCAATTATTGCAATAACAATTAAAAGCTCAACAAGAGTAAAGCCCTTTTGCAATTTATTTATTTTCTTTTGTATATTTATAATTAATTCGTTAGTCATATTTTTTAAGGCGATACATTTGGACTTGATACTCCATAATTACAAGTTCCACCACATGCTGTAGCTGAAATACCAAGCGTTGTAAGCCTATCACATGCAGTTCCATCGCTATTGCAAGCTTGAGGGTCTTTCATCCCTCTTTCCAGATTAGCATAAATATAATAAGACTGTCCATCTGAAGAGACATAATAAACATACCTATTTGAAGACTTAGGATCTTTTGGAACAAGATTCATATAGGGAGACCAATTGCTATTTCCGCAATAATATGGCCAGGGAGAAACAATGTGTTGCAAGCAATAAGATGGAGCACCTGTAGTTCTTGGGTATCTCTCATTATCTTGATAATAACTTTCAAGAGCTCTTTGTATTTGAGCTAAGTCTGATTTTCTTTTTGTATCGTTTGCTTTTTGGAATTGTCCTAAGGGATTTAACACCATAAAAGCAACTGTAAATAAAATTGCAATTATTCCAACTACCAAAATAAGCTCAACGAGCGTAAATCCTTTTATGCTTAGCTTTAATTTCATAAGCTTAATCCGTTTATATATGAACAATCTACGTTTCCTGCGACTACACAATAATTATATATCAAATCACCATTTGTGTCTCTGTTCCCCTGGGGAAGGCAACCATCATTTGCCTGTGCTTTTTCAAGAGCACATAAGCTTTTATCTGAGTTTTTATTATCTAAGTTTGCAAACAAAGCATACCATTGTGGTAAAGAATCTGACCTATCTACAATGTAAAAATAATTATAGGTATCTGCCTTTGTTGGATCAGAAGGAACAGTTTGAATATATTTACTTGCATCATCTAATTCTGCAATGTCTATCGGATATGAACCATTGTCATTATAGAAAGCATCTAATGCTATAGACATTTGTTTTAAGTCATTTTGCCTTTGAGCGTCAGTTACTTTTTGAATTTGCTTAAGTGGATTAATTGCTACAATTGCAATTACAAATAAAACAGCAAGAATCATGATAACGACTATTAGCTCTACTAAAGTAAACCCAGAAGAATTAAGCTTTTTTCTAGCAGTAAATTTCCCCAAAATAGACTTATAAAAGTTCCTGTAACCAAAAAGGGGCCGAAGGGAATTGAGTCCTTTAGATAAGCTTTTTTCCTCCATATAATAAGTATGATTGAGTACAAAGCCGCTGTCAAGAAAGCGCTATAAAGACCAACTATGATGCCTGGAAAACCTAATATTAAACCCATTAAAAAGGCAAACTTAATATCTCCACCTCCCATGGCAATCTTTCTTCTTAAAAGATAATAGAGCAAAGTAATTGTAATAAAAAATAAACTGGCTACTAAAGCAGAAAATATATAATTATAAATTGTGGGAAGTTTTGTAATTATTAAATAACAAAATGTTAATAAAACTGTGGGAAATATAATTTTATCTGGTATTATTCCAAACCTTAAATCAATAAAGAAAATTACTATTAATACTGAAGCTAATAATAAATAAAAACTTAAAGTAAGGAAAGAAAAGGGGAGTATCAAAACTACAAAAAGATAAGTTAATACATAAATAGTTCCCGTTGAAAGCTCAACGATTGGATAAAATAAAGAAAGATTTTTATGACAGTATCTGCATTTTCCTTTTAAGAAAATAAAAGAAAAGACTGGTATTAAATCATAAACATTAAGTTCTTTTTTACAGTAGTCACAAACTGATCTTCCTTTAATAAAATTTTCCCTTTTTGGAATTCTATCAATAAGTACTCCCAAAAAAGAACCAATAAGTAATCCTATTAAGAATATAAATAAAATAATCATTTATTTAGAAGCATTTCTTACATACTCAGTAAAATCTTTTAATAAATCTCCTTTAAAAATACCTTCATATCTTTTTGTTAATTCTTTTGTTTTACTATTATCTTTATAGCAGAATTTGTAGTTGTGGTACAAAAGAAAATAGGAAATACTGTCCAGTGGATAAAAATCTAAGGCTTTAAACACATTTTCTTCAACCCTTTTACAATCATTTGAGCTCGTGTAATAAGTTGCAAGAGCAAGGTATGGCTTTCTGTTTTTTTCATCAACTAACTTTGCTCTTTGATAATAAAAAAGAGCAAGTTTTTTATCTTTATACTCACTATCTATAAAAGCTCCCTGAGCAATTAAAGCACTTGTGTAAATATCTGGAATATCAACAATTGTTAAACTATTTGAACTTAAGTGGCTATCCAAAAAATCTTTGTTTTTAAAATTATTCCAAATCACACTTTGTTTATTTATAAACTCTTCTTTTGTAGGCATATTTTTTCCCTCACCTAAGAGTAGGTAGGAGAGTCCATAAGGAATCCATGTCATTTTCTCATTGGTGGTTAAATTAATTTTTGAAGAAGAAATTACTGGGTGATCCTTAGCTAGATCTTTTAAGACTCTGCCTGCAAGATCTATGTCATTTGCATCTTTTGGATATTTTTTTAAATACTTATCTTTTACCTTCTCAAAATTTTGGTTTCCAACTCCTGTTAAAAGAGTTACATCTTCTCTTACTTTTAATGAGTATCTAGCGTACCAGCTATTAAAAATTTGCGTGTCTCCAATTACCATAAAATAGGCATTCTTAGGCAGTGGCATAAGCAAATCAAAAGCAAGATTATCTCCAACGAAAACATTATGTAAATCTGTTTTAGGAAAATTGTATTTAAACAGAAAAATAGGGATTATAAAAAGAATAAGAATAAAAAGAGTTTCAAAGCTATTTTTCTTAAAAATCTTATTTATTAAATCAATAAAAAACCTTACTCCCAAAGGAAAGAAAAACAGTAATACAACTAAGGACATTGTAAAGAAACGCTCATAAATTCCAATATAAAATGAGGAATAAAAAGAAATACCAATTAATGCTATAAAAAATGGACCTGAAAGAATAAAGCCAACTACAAGAGATATTAATAGTATTTTATGTTTTTTAAGTGAATATAAAACGCCTAACATACAAAAAAAGATTACAGGTGGCGTTAATTGAAAGAAAAGAGTAGAGAAGTATTCTCTTTGTATTAATAATCTTTGCAGTGGCACAATATTAGCTACATCTCCAACCCCAAAAGTTCCATAATGTTTTCTAAGTATTACGTCTAAAAATGAACCTAAATCTTTAACATTTCCCCAATTAACTGGTGGATTGGTAGATGCTGCAATTGGAATATATAAATAAAAGAGTAAGCCGGATAAGCCAAGAGCAATGCAAGTTAAAATAACTTTTGGTTTTTTAATAATTTCCTTAAAGTGAGCAAAAACTAATATAAAAATTGAGGGGAAAATAAAAGAAATAATGTAGTTATTGGTCATTGATAGACCAGTAAAAAAGGCAAGAGTATATAAATACTTAATCTTTTTATACTTATAAAATAAATAAGCTAAAAATAAAAGTAAAACTACGAAAAGATTGTTTAAACCAAAAATCTCTGCAATTTCTGCATAAAACCAAAAAATATAGTTAAAAGCTAAAACTAATGCAGAGAGAAGAGCAATAAGCTTATTTTTTGTTAGTTCTAATGAGAAAAGATAGAATATTACAACTGCAACTCCTGAAGATACTGCAGAAATCAGTCCTACCATAAAGGCTGGGGTCGCAAAATCAATTCTAGTAAGCAAAAAACCAAGTAGAGTGATAAGCGGGTAACCTGAAGGGTGAGGCACACCCATAACAGTTGCTGCTGTCACAAAGTCTCCAACGTCTCCACCAAACACACTTTTGGAAAGATTATGAATGTAGACAGAAAGCGTGACTAAGAAAAGAATTAATGGCAGAAAATATGCTTTTTTAATAAGGGTCATTAAGAAGGGTTATTGTGAACACCAGTAGCAGTCAGTTGATCCACCTTGTGATTTACAACCTGTTGTAGCTAAGCCTGTAGTGCCGTTGTAAATCGTATTAGGATCTTTTTGTCCTGCTTTTGAATCTGGTTGATAACAAGCGATTACATTGCTTGTTGAACCTGTGTATCTGATTGTTTCTAACACTGATGAAGCGTTATTAAATGCTGATTTGAGTTCTCCTTCAGCAATAAGGCCTGTTACGCAATTTTGTGCTGATGCAGCATTAAGTGAATTTGCAGTTGATGCACAACCAGTTACTTGTCCTGCTTCCCAAGGAAGTTTTCCATGAGTTGTATAGTATCTAATGTTTGCGTTAATAAATTCAACTGTGGTGTTTTTAGAGTTTGTATCGTTTGCTTTTTTAATCTGCTCAAAAGGATCAATTGTTGCGATTAAAGCTGCTGCTAAAACTCCAAGGATTCCGATAACGACTAAAAGTTCAATTAATGTAAAACCTGCATTTTCTCTAAGATTCTTTAAGAAAGATTTCATGTATGTATTTATCATAATCATATTGAAAAACCCTTGTCAATAGGTAGTTTAAGGCTATTATTATTGAATACTCGACATTAAGCTATAAATTGGTGTAATAACCGAAATAATAAGGAAAGCAACGCCAATTCCCAAAACTATCATAATAAAAGGTTCCATTGCTGTAGTTAATGTTTTAACCATTTGATCAACTTCTCTTTCAAAATATTCTGAAGCTTTTTGCAAAGTTTCATCAAGTTTTCCTGTTTGTTCACCAATTTTGGTAAGTTGGATAAGTAGGGGAGGAAAAAGAGTTGAAGACGCCATTGCCGTACCAACAGTTACACCCTTTTCTACCTGATTTCCTATTCCAATGATTGCATTTTTGTAATGAATATTTCCTGCTGTTTCTGCGGTTTCATTTAAAGCTTCAACTACCAGAGTTCCAGTACCAACTAAAAGACCGAGCGTTCTTGAAAACTCAGCAAGTATAGTTTGTCTTATAAGTTTTCCAAAAACAGGAATCTTAAGCAAAATATCATCAATAATCAGTCTTCCGCTTAGTGTATTTGACCATCTTTTTAAGAAATACCCAAAAGCAACCAATAAGCCAAGTATTACTGGCCAAAAAACCGTTAGAAAGTTTGATAAACCAATTAATACTTGAGTTGGAAGAGGAAGTGGTACATTTAAATTATCATACAAAACAGTAAGCTGAGGAATAACGAAAATCATCATAATAAACATAACTGCCGTCATTAAAATGATAACGATGATTGGATACATTAAAGCTCCCCTTATTGTTGATTTAAGCTTTGCTTCTTTTTCCAAATTATCAGCAAGCCTAGCTAAAACCTTATCTAAAAGTCCTGAACTTTCTCCTGCTTTAATAATAGAAACATAAATAGTGGTAAAAAGCTTAGGGTGTTTTGAAATTGCCTGAGAAAAAGTTTTTCCCTCCTGAACATCATTAATAATAGAGGTTGTAATCTCCTGCATTGTAACGTTTGTCATTTGTTCCCTTAATATTTCAAGTGATTTCATAAGAGTAAGTCCTGAGGAAAGCATTGATGACATTTGTCTTGTAAATAAAACTAATTCAGTTGTTTTTACTCTGTTTAAAAAGGGGATTTGAGATGATATCTGATTATCAATTCTTAGTATTTGAATAGGCATAAGCCCCTTTGCTCTTAAATAAGTAGCAGCCTCTTGAATATCTTTTGCATCCAAAAGTCCTTGGGAAAGTTTTCCTTCTTTAGTAGCAGCTTTATATCTAAGTCTCATATTAACCAATCATTCTAAGTAATTCATCTGGTCTTAAGGCGTAAGTTTTTGCCATTTCTAAACTTATTACGCCAGATAATACAAGTGAAGAAAGAGAATTTTCAAGTGGAATCATACCTTGTTGTTGTGAAGTTTGAATTACGGAATCAATTAAATGCGTTTTTCCATCTCTAATATTACTTGATATTGCTGTATTGCCAAGTAAAACCTCAACACCTGGCACTCTTCCACCATCAATCATTGGTATAAGTCTTTGTGAGACAATGCCTTTTAATGTTGCTGCAAGTTGTGTTCTTATTTGAACTTGCTGATTTGAAGGAAATGAATCCAAGATTCTATCAATTGTTTGAGATGCCGAGTTTGTATGCAAAGTAGAGAATACTAAATGTCCTGTTTCAGCAATAGTTATTGCAGCAGCCATTGTTTCTGGATCTCTCATTTCTCCTACTAATACAACATCTGGATCTTCTCTTAAGGCAGACTTAAGTGACATTGCCCAAGAATGAGTATCAATCTGCATTTCTCTTTGAGAAATAATACTTTGCCCTTTTGGATAAACATATTCAACAGGATCTTCGATAGTTAAAATATGAAGTGCTTTATTTTGATTTATTTCATTAATGATTGAAGCTAAAGTCGTTGATTTACCATGACCTGTTGGTCCTGTAACTAAAACAAAACCTTGCTTTAATTCTGCAAAACTATGGCAAACTTTGGGAAGCTTTAATTCCTCAATAGTTGGAATAATAGGACGCAAAAATCTAAATGCACCTGACAATACACCTCTTTGGAAATAAAGATTTGTTCTAAATCTACCTAAGTCTCCATATGCACCTCCACCAAAACCAAAAGAAAAATCAAGCTCTTTATTGTTTAATAAAAGTTGTTTTTGATCAGGCTTTAGGAGAGAAAATATCATTTGCTCCATAATTTCAGGAGTCAAAATAGAATAACTTGTTAAATACTTTAAAACTCCATCAACCCTTATTGCAGGATGCATGCCTGGCAAAAGATGTAAATCTGATGCATTATTTTTTATTGTTTCGTCTAATAATATCTTTATTTCCATATCTACTCCTGTGCAACCCTAAGAACCTCCTCTATGGTAGTAACTCCTTGCAATACCTTTAAGTATCCATCTTGCTTCATGGTTATCATTCCCTCGGCAATTGCTTGTTTTTCAATAGCACCACTATCTGCATGTTGTAATATTAAACTACCTATTTTTTCGGTAATTGGTAAAGTTTCAAAAATACCAACTCTTCCAATATAGCCAGAACTACCACAATCTTCACAACCTGTTCCTTTATATAGCTTAACATCATTTACATTTGGAGGAAAATATTTACCAAGTGCTACTTTCATTTCCTCAACTAATTGAGGTGGGGGAGAATAAGACACTTTACAATGAGAACAGATTTTTCGAACTATTCTTTGCGCAAGGACTGCTGTCATTGTTGAACCAAGCAAGAAAGTTTCAGCACCAAGATCTAATAAACGAGGGAGTGCTCCTGCAGCTGAAGAAGTATGCAAAGTAGAAAATACTAAATGTCCTGTAAGAGCAGCCTGAATAGCAAGCTCTGTTGTTTCTTTGTCTCTAATTTCTCCAACCAATATTATGTTGGGATCTTGCCTTAAAAAAGACCTTAGTCCATCTGCAAATGTTAAGCCTACAGCAGGATTAATTTGAACCTGATTAATACCTGCAATTTGATACTCAACTGGATCTTCCAAGGTTGATATGTTTACTTTTGTTGTATTTAACTTTGATAAAACAGAATAAAGAGTTGTAGTTTTTCCACTTCCAGTAGGTCCGCAGACTATAATTATTCCATGAGGTCTTAAGATTGCTGTTTCTAATACTTTTTCTGAAAATCCTCCAAGACCCAGTTCATGAAGTGTAGGGATTCCACCAGTTTTTCTAAGAAGCCTCATTACTATTTTTTCTCCAAAAACAGTAGGCAGAACTGAGATACGAAGATCAACTTCTTTATCATCTATTTTAAAATTAAAACGTCCATCTTGAGGCGTTCTATGTTCATCAATCTTCATTTCAGCTAAAATCTTTATTCTTGAAATAACCGCTTCTTGAACAACCTTAGGAAGAGAAAGCCTATCATATAAAATACCGTCAATTCTATATCTAACTCTGACTCTGTCTTCTTGGGGTTCAATATGAATATCAGAAGCTCTACTGGTCACAGCGTATTCTAAAATTGTTGAAACAATTTTTGCAATTGGTGCTTCCTTTATAATTTGAGCAATCTGGTCTGTATCAACTGTTTTAATTTTTGTTTGAGCATCTGTTTCTTTAAGAGCAGCTCCAACATCTCCAACTAATTCCTGCCTGTATTGCTGATTAATTTCTTTTACTACCTCTGTGGGACTTGCTGCAAATGATTTAATATTTAAGCCTGTTTTTTCTCTAACAAAAGTTATTGCTTCAAGATCAACTGGATTTCCCATGGCAACTGATAATGTTTTTGTAATTTCATCATATGCAAAAGGAATAAGCGAAAATCTTTCCGCAACCGCTCTTGGCACATAACCCAAAGCTTGAGGAGAAAATGAAGCATTTGTCACATCAACAAAAGGGATTCCTAAAAGAGTAGCTTTAGCCTGAGCAAGCTTTGTTTCAGGAACTATTTCTAAAGACTCAATAACACTTTCTTCAGAAACTCCTTTACTTGCACTTTTAACCTTAATATCATCATATTGACTTTTATTTAATAGTTTTTGTGAAAATAAAATGTCAGCAAGAGATTGATTTACCGAATCAGCTTGTAGGTTTTCTATAGGAGGACTATCTACTTTTTGCGTAGCTTGAGTTGGATTTTGATTTATTTGTGTTGGTGTATTTGGCTGATCGGGCATTACTATAATAGTAGGCTAAAATATGATATAAAGTCAACAAGAATTGGATAAATTTTTATGCAAAGTTTTATTATCATTTCAAAAGACATACAAAAGGCAAAAGAGAGAATAGAAATAATGGCAAAAGAGAGAAAGATTTCTAAATTTGATATCTTTTCTTTGCAAACTGAAAAAACAGTTGGAATTGCCGACATTAGAGGACTTTCAAAACAAATCTTTCTAAAACCAATACAAGGAGAACAAAAGATCGTTGTCTTGGAAGCTTTCTTTGGTATAAGTATTGATGCCCAAAATGCTTTTCTAAAAGTCTTGGAAGAGCCACCATTCTCAACTACAATAATTATTGTTGCAAGCTCAAACTTTTTCCTCCCAACAATTCTTTCTCGCTGCGTGCTAATTGAACTTGATAAAGAAATATCAATTGACAAAAAAGAGGAAGAAGAAATTTTAAAAATAATAAGTAGCTTAGAAGAAATGGAAGTAGGAGAAAGACTAAAAACTGCTCAAAACTTATCTAAGGATAAACAACAAGCACTTATTTTTTTAGAAAAATTAATAATCATTACAAGAAACGAAATGGTTAAAAAAGGAGATACAAGTCTAAGTCAAAAATTAAAAGTTTTACAAAAATACTATAAAGAACTAAAACAATCAAACGTTAACCTTAGGCTCTCATTAGAAAATTTATTTTTAGAAATATAAATTATAAATATCATTGACAATAAAAACATCTCTACATACAATCCACAAGAGTAAATGTCAGCAGAACGAGTAGAATTTTTATCTCAGCCAGTAACAACAGAGGCTGTATTAGCTACAAAAATGGATTTTTCTGGAACATCTTTTACTCTTATTAAAACTTCAATGTCACATATGGGAGGCTTTTATAGAACCAGCACTTTTAGGCTTGAAACAAAACCCGATAAAAAACCATTAGACATAGATTTATCTGATAATTTAACTTCTATGGAAAATGATCTTACAAAACAAAGGCAAATTGCAGAAAAAGTACAATATCTTTATGCTAGCCTTGCGGGAGTAGCAGGACTTGGAGCAGTTTTTGCTTTACTTGCAAGTAATCTTAGAGACGCTCCGCAAATGGTTTTAGCAGTTGGGCTTACTGCTACTGCTAGCTTATTTTATAGAAAACTGGATAGAGCCCTAGATATATCTACTAAATCTAGTGATAAATTAAACTTTTTAACTCGAGTAAGACCTTAACAAGAAAGCAATTTTCTTTTAAATTATTTTTTGCTATAATCTCCCCTTATGTCAAAAGAGAGAAAAAGAGGCCAAAAACCTAAGAGCATAAGAACTGGCAACAGTTTTTTAGATGCAATGAATAGATACGCAGAAATAGCAAAGGCTCAAAAAGACCAAGCTCTTGCAAACCCAAACCTAACTGATGCAGAGAAACAAGAAGTAGTTGCTAAAGCTGATACACAAATTGGCGTTGCGCTTAATAGATCTGTTAGAGTAATTTTAGATGCAAGTTCTCAAGTAAATAATAGGGGAGTTCGTAACTAAATGGAAATTCTTAACCCAATTAAGCAAAGACTCGAACAAAGAGCAGCTTTAAAAGGCGCAATGAGAGCTGTTGATTTATATGCTGCCTCATTACCAAGAGACATGAAAGCACAAATGAAAAGAGACATCAGAGGTCAGTACCAAGCTTCTAAAAGAAGAGATCATCTAAGAGTAATAAAATAAATTAACCTCTAGAATTCCTTGCATTTATTTGCTAAACTAGTTTAGTAATGGCTACAAAATCTTCGGATTATTCAGCAGCGCAAATCCAAGTTCTAGAAGGACTTGAACCGGTTAGGAAAAGACCGGGAATGTACATTGGTTCTACTGATGTAATAGGTCTTCACGAATCTTTAAGAGAAATAATTGATAACAGTGTTGACGAAGCACTTGCTGGTTTTGCTAAAAATGTTTGGATTGTTTTAAATGACGATGGATCTGCAACAGTTGCTGATGATGGAAGAGGAATTCCTGTTGATATTGTAAAAAACTACAAAAAATCAGGACTTGAAATTGTTATGACAAAGCTTCACGCAGGAGGAAAATTTGGAGGAAGCGCATATAAAATTTCAGGTGGACTTCATGGAGTTGGAGCATCAGTTGTAAATGCATTGTCTGAATGGCTTTTTGCAGAGGTTACTAGAGATGGCAAAATCTATACCCAAGAATATAGTAGAGGAAAAGTAATGTCTGAACTAAAAACAGTAACTACATCAAAACTTAGTCATGATTTTGTTCATGGAAGACATAGCGGAACTTTAGTTACATTTTTACCTGACAAAGAAATATTTCAAGAAACAAATTTTGATTTTGACACAGTTAAAAAAGCAATTAGGGAAAGGGCATATCTTGTTCCTGGTTTATATTTCCATTTACAAGATCACAGAAAAAATCAAGAAAAAGAAATTAATTTCTACTTTGAAGGTGGAATCACAGCTTTAGTTTCTAAAATAAACGAGAACAAAGAAAAAATTCATAATGTCATAACTATTCATAAAACAGACGGTGATGTCGATGTTGAAGTAGCACTTCAATATAATGATGGTTACGCAGAAAATGTTGAATCATATGTTAACGTTATCAACACCGTAAACGGAGGAACACATCTAACTGGTTTTAGAATGGCACTAACCAGAGCAATCAATGATTATGGAAAAAAGATTGGTAGCTTTAAAGAAGAAGAAGATTCTATAACAGGCGATGATACAAAAGAAGGCTTAACAGCAGTTGTTTACGTAAAAATGCCACAAGATAGAATTCAGTTTGAAGGACAAACAAAAGGAAAACTTGGAAATGCTGAAATCCAACCAGTAGTACAATCAATTGTTAAAGAAGGTCTTACCACATATTTTGAAGAAAACCCACAAGATGGAAGAAGAATACTTGAAAAAGTATATCTAGCAGCAAAAGCTAGACTTGCCGCAAAAGCAGCTAAAGAAGCAATTCTTCGAAAAGGAGCCCTTGAAGGATCAACTTTACCTGGAAAGCTTGCTGATTGTCAAGAAAAAGACCCATCAATTTCAGAAATATTCCTTGTGGAAGGCGACTCAGCTGGTGGAAGTGCTAAGGGCGGAAGAGACAGAAAGTTCCAAGCAATTCTTCCATTAAAAGGAAAAATATTAAATACTGAAAGAGCAAGGCTTGATAAAATTATCGAACATGAAGAAGTTAAGAATTTAATCATTGCTCTTGGCATGGGAATAGGGGAGACGATTAAGTTTGAAAAACTAAGATACCATAGGATTATCATTATGACTGATGCAGACGTTGACGGAGAACATATTGAGACATTAATTTTGACATTTTTCTATCGCCACATGCCAGAAATTATTAGACAAGGATACTTATATATTGCTATGCCTCCTCTATATAAAGTCTCTGCAGGAAAAGATGCAAAATATGCATATAGCGATGATGAAAAAGATCAAATGATAAAAGATATTCAAAAAGTTAATACAAAAAATGTAATTAATATTCAACGCTACAAGGGTCTTGGAGAAATGAATCCACAACAACTTTGGGAAACAACAATGGATCCAGAAAACAGAATATTAAAACAAGTTAGAATTGATGATGCAGAAGAAGCAGATGCAGTTTTTACAATGTTAATGGGTGATGAAGTACCACCAAGAAAATTCTTTATTCAATCAAATGCAAAACAGGCAACGCTGGATGTCTAACCTCTAAATATCTTCTTTTGGTATAATTAGTTCATGAAATTAATTTTTCTATATGGTCCTCCAGCATCTGGCAAATATACCATTGCAAAAGTTCTTGCAGAAAAATTGGGATATAAGCTTTTTCATAACCACTTAACAGTCGATTTAGCAAAAGGGGTATTTGATTATGGGACAAAAGCTTTCTGGGAATTGGTACACAAAACTAGATTAGACATTTTTGAAAAAGCTGCTAAAGAAAATATTTCAGGTATGATTTTTACCTATGTCTATGAAAAAGATAATGATGATAGTTTTGTAAAACAGGCTTTAGAAAAAATTAATTCAAATGGCGGAGAAATAATTTTTATACAAATTTACTGCAATAAAAAAACACTTCTAAAAAGAGTAAAAGAGGATTCTAGGAAACAGTTTCAGAAAGTAAAAACAGAAGAAGGACTCTTGGAAATGTTAAGTCACGGGGATTTATTTTCAGAAATTCCCTTTGTGGAAAATAATATTATAGATAATACTAATTTAACAGTAGAAAAGACTGTTCAAAAAGTTCTTACACTTATAAAATAATCGTGTATTTTTTATATAACTATGCTAAGAATGTTTAAAGATCCAATTCTTCAAAAACTATATAAAAAATATGGTCCTCACAAATTTGAAGATAGAAGTGAGAAGTTATTAGAGGAATTAATTGAATCAGTTATTTCTCAACAACTATCAAATAAAGCCGCAGCTACTATATATAGTAGGTTTTTAAAACTTTTTAATAATAAGTTTCCTTCAATAAAACAAATACTAGATACTGATTTAGAAATATTAAGAAGTGCAGGCATGAGCTATTCAAAAGGACAATATATTAAAAACATTGCAAAAGCATTTGAGGATAAATTAATTGAAGTAGATAAAATTAAGAAAATGACTGATGATAAAGTTATTGAAAACTTAACTAAAATAAAAGGGGTAGGAAAGTGGACTGCGGAAATGACCCTTATCTTTACATTAAAAAGGGAAGACGTATTTTCTATTGGTGACGCTGGACTTAGAAAAGCAATAAAGAAATTATATAATTTAGAGAGAGATTCTGATATCTTAAAATTAACAGAAGAATGGAAACCAAAAAGAAGTTTTGCATCTTGGTATTTATGGAGGAGTTTAGAAAATGATTAAAGTAATTGCATTTGATTATGCCGATGTTATAGCTCCTTCCCCCGTTGCAAAATGGTTAAGGGAAAATATGACACCAAATCACAAAATGTATCTTTATTATCAAAAACACAGTAAAGGCTGGGATATTGGAGAATCGAACCGACAAAAAGTTTATGAAGTTTTATACAAAGTGACAGGTGTCCCAACTCACAAAATCTGGGAGAAGTTTTACAAAAACTATATTGCAGATAAACAAATTGTTGAACTAATTAAAAAAATCAAAAAGGATTACAAAATAATTTTGTTCTCAAATTTTGTTGGTGAAATACTTAGGGAACTTTTAGAAAAAGATAATATAGCAAAGCTTTTTGATGAAATAATAATTTCTTCAGAACACAAAATGCAAAAGCCCAACACAGATTTTTTTAATATCTTAATAGAAAAAAGCGGAGTAGAAAAATATGAAATTCTTTTTATCGATGACAGAATCATTAACATAGAAGGAGCTCAAAGGATGGGAATCAATGCTATTCAGTTTAAGGGTGTAAAGGATTTAATTAAAGAAATGCAAAAGTTTGACGTTAAGCCTTAAAAAACAAAATTACTTCTTGACACAAGTTAAAAAATACCATATATTTAGAGCGTAATGGCAATCCTCGCCACTACTACTGTTGTCCTCGACAGGTTTTCAGAAAACCACCACTTTTGCAAACAATTTTTTGTTTTCCCTTTCTTTAAAACTAAACAGATAAGCCTAAAAAGAAAGGAGGTGAAAAATATGGGATGCGAATATGAACCAAGCGAAACTCATTTAAGACGAATGAGAATAATCGAAAGCTCAGTTAGATTAAGACATGAAATTAGATCAATGGGACTAGGTGACTTTCATGTTGAAGATCTTGGTCCAATACTCAGAGTTATGCACGATTTTCAAGGTGATTCAATGTTAAATGATGTCCGAGAATCTGACATAACTCAATTATCTCAAAGGATGGGGGAAATAAAACAAGCGGCACTAACCAAAGAAATAGGTAGCCGCAGATAAAAATAGTTTCCGTTGCCGGCACGGGAAATATTTCAAAGATAGTCTTGAAATCTAAGTAAAACTTCTTTATAATAATTTAGTTCTTATGGATTTATCTTTTATTTTTGCAAATAGATTATTAATTGTTTTGGCAAGTGCTATTCTTGCTATTATCTACGGAGTCTTCCTTACCTACAGAGTTTTATCCAGTCCAAAAGGCGATAAGAAAATGAATGATATTTCAGATGCAATCTCTGAAGGCGCATCTGCATACATGAAAAGGCAATATACTGTAATAGCAGTTATTGGAGTTATCATCCTTGGCATTCTTTATTATTTTCTTGGTATAAATGATGCAATTGGTTTTGCTATTGGTGCGGTTCTTAGTACAGTTGCTGGAGTTGTTGGAATGAGTGTAGCTGTAAGAAGCAATATTAGAACAGCTCAGGCTGCAAAAATAGGTCTTCCAAGCGCATTCTCTATGGCATTTAGAGGTGGGGCAGTTACTGGACTTATGGTAGCTGGACTTGCACTTTTATCAGTTGTTGGATTTTATTGGTATTTAGAAAACTATGCTAATGGCAACCTTAATCCATTAATTGCTCTTGGTTTTGGAGGAAGCTTAATTTCTGTTTTTGCAAGACTAGGTGGAGGAATCTTTACAAAGTCTGCTGACGTTGGAACAGATATGGTAGGAAAAATTGAAAAAGGAATTCCAGAAGATGACCCAAGAAATCCAGGGGTTATTGCTGATTTGGTAGGAGATAATGTTGGCGATGATGCTGGAATGGCAGCAGACCTTTTTGAAACATATGTAATTACTGCAGTTGCAGCAATGATTTTAGGAGAATTACTATTCCCAAACAACCAAGCTGTACTATTTTTCCCAATGTTAATCGGAGCAATTTCAATTGTTGCAAGTATTATTGGAACTTGGTTTGTAAAAGTATCAGGCAATGGAATTATGAGAGCTCTTTATATTGGACTAGGAGTAGCAATTGTTGTTTCAATCGCAGGATTTTATTTACTTACAAAAGCTATTTTCCCAAATGGTCTTGGAACCATAAGCATGCTTAATCTTTTTTATACTTCTATTATCGGACTTATTGTCACAGTTGGAATGGTAGGAATAACAGAATACTTTACTTCAAAAAAATTCTCCCCAGTTAAGACAATTGCAAATGCTTCATCAACAGGACATGGAACAAATGTTATCGCAGGACTTGCAGTTTCTATGAAGTCAACAATGGCACCAATTCTTTTAATCGCTGCAGCAATCTTTGCCTCATATAATCTAGCTGGAATTTATGGAGTAGCAATTGCTGCTATGAGCATGCTTTCTCTTTCTGGAATTATTGTTGCAATTGACGCATTCGGACCAATTACAGATAACGCAGGTGGAATTGCTGAAATGGCAGGACTTGATAAGAAAGTTAGAGACGTAACTGATCCATTAGATGCAGTTGGCAATACAACAAAAGCTGTTACCAAGGCATACGCTATTGGCAGCGCAGGACTTGCAGCCTTAGTTCTTTTTGCAAGCTACACACAAGAATTAACCAAGGGTGGATCTGGATTTAATCTTGCAAGCGCATTTTCACTTTCAGACCCATTAGTTATTATTGGACTTTTTATTGGAGGCGCACTTCCATATATCTTTGCAGCTCTAGCAATGGAAGCAGTTGGAAAAGCATCTGTTGCTGTAGTTGATGAAGTTAGAAGACAATTTAGAGAAATTAAAGGCATTATGACTGGAAAAGTAAAACCAGAATACGGAAAAGCAGTAGATATTGTTACCAAAGCAGCAATTAAAGAGATGATTCTCCCAACAGTTATTACAGTTGCAGCCCCAATTGTAGTTGGATTTACTCTTGGACCAACAGCCTTAGGCGGACTTTTAGTTGGAAGCATAGTCACAGGACTTTTCCTTGGAATCTCAATGACCACAGGTGGAGCAGCCTGGGATAACACTAAAAAATATATTGAAGAGGGAAATTTGGGAGGCAAAGGAAGCTTTGCTCACCAAGCTGCAGTTACAGGGGATACAGTTGGAGATCCTTATAAAGATACCGCAGGACCTGCGATCAATCCAATGATTAAGGTTCTAAACATTGTAGCCCTATTAATCGCATCCTTTCTTATCTAGTAAACTTTAAACTCAATGGCAGAAATAGGTAAACTTCAAAAAGCAGAAATAGTATCAGAAATGAAACGCGCGTATTTAGATTACGCAATGTCTGTTATCGTATCCCGCGCACTCCCTGATGTTAGAGACGGATTAAAACCAGTTCACAGAAGAATTCTTTTTGCTATGAGTGAGATGGGCCTTGGTCCAACATCTAAATTTTTAAAGTCAGCCCGTATCGTTGGAGAAGTCATGGGAAAATATCATCCTCATGGAAACATGGCAATTTACGACTCCCTTGTAAGACTCGCACAAGACTTTTCAATGCGATACCCACTAATCAATGGCCAAGGAAACTTTGGCTCAATGGATGGAGACCCACCAGCTGCAGACCGTTATACAGAAGCAAAACTCCAAGCAATATCTATGGAGATGCTACTAGATATTGATAAAGAAACCGTAGACTTTATTCCAAACTACGATGGAAGCTTTAAAGAACCAGCATTTTTACCATCACTTTTACCAAACCTTCTTTTAATGGGATCTGAAGGTATTGCTGTTGGTATGGCTACAAAAATTCCACCACATAACTTAAGTGAGGTAATAAACGGACTATCCTACTTAATAGATAAAGTTAAAATTACAACAACACCAACCTTTAGTGTTACTTCAGAAGTTACCGTTGATGAGCTCTTAGAATTTATTAAAGGACCAGATTTCCCAACAGCAGGAGCAATCTATGATTGGGCAGAAATAAAAAATGTTTATACAGCAGGTAGAGGAAGAATTTTAATAAGAGGAAAAGCAGAAATTGAGGATATTGGTCAAGGAAAATCAGCAATCATTATTACTGAACTTCCATATCAGGTAAATAAAGCACTCCTTGTTGCAAGAATTGCTGAACTTGCTAAAGAAAAAAAGGTTGATGGAATTTCAGATCTAAGAGATGAGTCAGATAGGCATGGAATTAGAGTTGTAGTCGAACTTAAAAGAGATGCTGCTCCTAAAAAAGTATTAAATAATCTTTTTAAGCATACAAGCTTACAAACTACATTCCCAGCAAATATTGTTGCATTGGTTGACGGTACACCACAAACACTTAACTTAAAAACAATCTTAGAAGAATTTCTTAAACATAGATATCTTGTCGTTAAAAGAAGAAGTGAGTTTGAATTAAGGCAAGCAATGGCAAGGCTTCATATTCTAGAAGGGTTAAAGATTGCTGTAGAAAACATTGATGCAGTAATTAAAACAATTAGAGAATCAAAAACCCAAGAAGACGCAAAGCAAAACTTAATTGCTAAATTTAAGCTTTCAGAAATTCAAGCAACGGCAATATTAGATATGCAATTAAGACGACTAGCAGCTCTTGAAAGACAAAAAATTGAAGAAGAATACCAAATGGTTAAAGAAATAATTGCATATCTTGAAGATCTTTTAGCCCATCCAGCAAAAATATTAGTTGTTATTAAAGAAGAACTTACTAAACTAAAAGAAAAATATAAAGATGAGAGAAGAACCAAGGTTTACAAAGGAAAAGTAGGAGAGTTTAGTGAAGAAGACTTAATTCCAAATGAACCTACTGTTATTACAATGACTGATACTGGATATATTAAAAGACAAAGCACATTAAGCTTTAAAACCCAACAAAGAGGTGGAAAGGGAATAATTGGCATGACTACTAAAGAAGAAGATAATATTGCAGACATTAAATTTGCCCAAACACATGACAATTTATTGTTCTTTACCAACAAAGGAAAAGTGTATCAAATAAAGGCTTATGAAATAAGTGAATCATCTAGAACAAGTAAGGGTACTGCAATTGTAAATCTTTTAAACATTGAGGCAGGAGAAAAAGTAGAAGCATTTGTAGCTTATGGTAAAAACGATAAATCAACCTATGTTTTACTTGCTACAAGAAACGGAACTGTTAAAAAATCAAAAATTTCAGAATTTGAAAATATCAGAAAGAGTGGAATTCTTGCTATTAAACTAGACAAGGGAGATGAGCTAGTCTGGAGTAAATTAACAAACGCTAACGACCAAGTCCTTCTATTTACTAGAAATGGTAAATGTATTAAATTCTTTGAGAATCAAGTAAGGCCAATGGGAAGAAATACAATGGGAGTAAGAGGAATCTTAATTGGCAAAGATGATTCAGTAATCCAAATGGATATTGTCCAAAAAGATTCTAAAGCTTTTGCTCTAACAATAATGCAAAATGGCTATGGAAAGAAAACTCAAACTGATCAATTTCCAAAGCAGGGAAGGGGAGGACAAGGTGTAAAGGTAGCAGAAGTAACAGCTAAAACTGGAAAAATTGCTTACACCCAGATTATTCCTCAAAATTGTAACGAGGTAATTATAACTTCTCAAAAAGGACAAATTGTAAAAATTGATGTTAATTCAATCCCAACGCTTTCAAGAGCAACACAAGGAGTAATACTTATGAGATTTTCAAAACAAAATGATCAAGTAGCTTCAGCTACTTGTATTGAAGAATAATGAAAATTAATGGAGTAGAAATAGCCCAAGAGATTTTGGGAAATCTTAAGGAAAGAGTAGATAATCTTAAAACACGAAAAATTATTCCACATCTATACATCATTACTTTTGGAGATAATCCACAAACCCAAAGCTATTTAAATCAAAAACTACTAAGAGCAAATCAAATTGGGGCAAAAATAACAATCAAAAGATTTAATACAACCATTTCTGCAAAAACCGTTTATTCTTTAATTGAAAAGTTAAATAATGATAGAAGAATTCATGGGATTATCGTCCAAAGACCCTTACCTAAACAAATAGACGAAGAAAAAACATCACTTAGTATAATTCCATTAAAAGACGTTGACAGCTTTCATCCACATTCAAAATTTTTTCCTCCTGTTGCACTTGCTGTATTAAAATTAATTGAATCAACCCTTAAATCAGATGAAATAACTAAATATTTAAAATCTAAAAAAATAGTTTTAATTGGAAAGGGAATTACTGCAGGAAAACCAATTATTAACTTATTTAAAAGACTTAATATTAAAGCAAAAGTTGTTGATAGCAAAACAAAAGATAAAGAAAAACTTATTAAATCAGCTGATATTATTGTTACTAGTGTTGGTAAAAAAATTATTGAAAAAGATGATATTAAGAAAAACTCAATTTTAATAGGAGTAGGTATGCATGTTATAGACGGGAAATTAAAAGGGGACTACAGTAAGGAAGAAATACAGGAAAAAGTAAGTTTTTATTCTTCAACTCCTGGTGGAGTAGGACCAGTTAATGTAACAATGCTAATGAAAAATTTAGTTGAGGCTGCAGAAACACAAAACTAGCTTACTAAAGAGCTGCTATTTTTCGTTCTCTTTGCCTTGCACTAGGTCTTACAGGATATAAGAAATCAACCAACTTAGATAAAGCAGTACCATGTAACTGGATAATCTGTTCATCTGTTGGCCCTATCCTTTTTGTCCAATCTATACCATCTTTTCCGGTTCTATAAAGAAAAACTCCATCCTTTTCTAAAATTGCATCCATTTGAGTAAGTTGTTTGCCATGAGGAGTTGTAACTGGTGCATCTAAGTAAGCAAAAGGCTCAAGTGTAACTATACCTCTTATTGGATTAAACTGATCCAGAATAATTGATTGTCTACTTTCTGGGACTAAACCTTCTTCTCTATCTATAAAACCACGATACATAAAACCTGCTCCCAGACTAAATGCACTAGAAGCAAGGTCTGCGATCTCGCGTCTAGCTCTACTTGCTCTAAATCCGTCTTCACTTTTAACATGAGCTTCTGCGGCTTGTATTCTTTTAATTAATCCTAAGATTAACTCTTCTCTTTGTGGGGTTTCTTGATCCCTATCTATCTCTACACTATCTGCTGTATGCCAAATACGATCCTCCCTTAGGTGATCAACTGAAACAATTGTAAACCCTCCTCTCCTAAATCCATCTAAGAAGCCTAAACCGACGCTTCGTGGCGAAACCAATGATCTTCTTCCTGTATCAGGTAACTCAGTTGTAAGCGCTCCAGTATCTTTACCCTTATTTCGTGTTACAGATACAACAAGGGTTGGATCAGTATATCCATCTACATCTTCAAATTCTAAAGTTCTTGTTATACTACCATCTTCTTCTCTCTTAGTGTCAAAACTTACTCCATAATGTCCACTGACCAAATCACTATAATGATTTGCAGTAATTTCTACTCGTAAAGTCGTATATCCATTTGGATCAAACAATGCTGATACAGCTGCATTTCGCGCTCTCGGATCAGCTTTTATCAACCCTTCCATCCCACTCATTAATCCAATTGCTATTTGAGAATTAGTAATTCTATCTCTTTGCTCCGGGGCGCCATGTTGTGTTTCTGATGGTGGTACTGGCATAATTTATTTGAACAGATTCATACTTTATACATTACAGGGTTTATGTTGTCAATAATTAGTTGACACAGTTGATCTAATCTATTATTATACCTTTGTGTTGAAAAACTTTTATTTAGAATTTAAAACACCAATAGTAACAGTTGCTTTAATTTTTCTTGCATTTTTAATTTATACAAAAGTCTTCGGTCCAATTCCTTTCTATATAAATAGCACCAATACTACCAAGAACGATCTTTTTTCTTCAAGTGGAAGTGGTGAAGCAACTGCTGTTCCAGATACTGCAAGCATATCTGTCGGAGTTACAAAAAATGCAACCACTATTGAAAGTGCTCAAAGAGAAGTTAATACGATTGCCAATAAACTTATTACCGACATAAAAAAACTTGGAGTAGATCAAAAAGATATTAAAACCACAAACTATAGCGTAAACCCAAATTATGGATCTGGTGGGCCAGAGCCATTAATATATCCTTCAACTGGTGGAAATGAAAGAATAACAAGCTATACAGTTACTCAAAATATTGAAATAAAAGTAAAACCTTTAGGTAAGGTAAATCAAGTAATTGATACCGCAACAAAGGATGGTGCAAATTTAGTAGGAGGAGTTAATTTTACATTCTCAGATGATCTAACTAAGAAACTTGAAAAAGAAGCTACAGAGGATGCGGTTATAGATGCAAAGCAAAAAGCACAAACGCTTGCAAACGCATCAGGAGTAAAGCTTGGAAAAATAGTCAATGTAATATCAAGCACAAGCCAACCATATTTTGCAAGACAGATGGGAGCTGAACTAGACAGTAAAGTGACATCTACGACTCCAACAGAAATCACTCCTGGAGAAAGCACAATCTCTATTGGAGTAACAATCTATTACGAAACATATTAATATGAAATACATACTTGGTACATTATCAATTCTTCTACTTTTAATCATAATAGCTGGTGGCGCATTCTACTTTGGTCAACAATCAGCTAATCAGAGTAAAGAAATGACAACAACCCCAACTCCAAGCCCTTATGTTACGGCCCAGATTCCAACAGGACAATTAATGCAAGAAGAAACTAAAGATGTTAAAACAATAAAAGCAGGAGGAGTCTTGGTCCTTAGTCCTTATTCCATAGTTACTCCTTCTGATTGGGCATCACAAAAAGAACAAGGAGAAGAAATGGACAAGCTTACAATTAGTAAAGAGGGCTATAAAATAACCATCTTTCAAGGATCTTATGGAGGCGGAGGATGTATATACTCAGGAGAACCATATGCAAACTTTACAAAATATGATAACTATGTAGAAATACAAAATCCAAATGGATTTGTATTTAGAAGAGGGCAAAATCAATCTACAGGTAAAACAAGTTGGACAGTTTGTCAAAAGGGAGCAGATGATAGTTATGGAACAATCACTTCATTTGGCCTAATAACAATTAATAATCCGTTAAATATCGATGAGGAAATTATGTCTGAAACTGATCAAATCCTTGCCTCTTTAAAAAAGTTTTAATTAACTACTTATTATTTCCACTATGAAAATTCTTATGAACGTTCTTTAATTGTGGGTTAGTCACATGAGTATAAATCTGAGTTGTAGCAATATTTTTATGCCCTAGCATTTCCTGAACGCTTCTTAAATCAGCGCCGTTATATAAAAGGTCAGTTGCAAAACTATGTCTTAACGTATGGACTGATGCATCAACGGGAATCCTAGCAATCCGAACATATTTTTTTACTATTCTTTCAATACTTCTTACAGTAAGACGCATACGCTCACCATCGTTTTCCTCTATAACTTTTCCGCTATACCTAATAAATAAGGGCTTAAACTTATCTTGTCTTGCATCAAGATACATCTTAACCCATTGAGACGCTCTATCAGAAATGAATACAATTCTTGCTCTTCCTCCTTTACCTATTACACCAAACTCTTTACGCTCAAAATTGATTTTTTCTTTATCTAAAGAGACCAATTCAGATACCCTAAGACCAGTTGAAAACAAAAGCTCTATGATAGCTCGATCCCGCATTCCTTCTTCTTTTGAAGTATCTGCAGCAGTTACTAATCTATCAACCAAATCCTTTGGTAAGAATTTAAGACTTCTAGATACGGTTTTAGGTAAATCTATTTTTGAAGGTTCTAAGGTTTTAAAATCATTTTTTATAAGAAATCTAAGGAATGATCTTAGAGATATTACGTAATAATTTTGAGTAACTCTTTGCAGAGTTTGACCTTTATCGTCAGCTTTATTAGCTAAGAATACTCTATATTTTCTAATTGTAGGAAGATCTAAATCTTCAACAGTTTTTCCAGGCTGAGTAGAGGTAAACCAATTATCGAAAACTTTAAGATAATGCCTATAATCACGAAGAGTTAACTTAGAACAGTTTTTTTCTATCTCAAGATACTCTAAGAATTGATCTATTAAACCAGGCAGTTCGTCTTGCATCTATAATATTGTGCGACACTAGAGAAGTATTGTCAAGTTGACAAAGCTTTTATTTAGATGATAATCTAAAGCTATATGAGAGATATGGCACCAGAAAGACCTAAAGGAGTAGATGGAAAACTAATACAAGCACCAGAGATAATTCCAGGTACTCTAAGAGATCGTGAACAAAGAGCACAACCCCTTGGGCCACGAAGAAGCCTTTTTTCAAGATTAACACATAGTAAAGCGGGACTTGCAGCTGGAGCTGCTGCCTTAGTTGGAGTATTAGTTTTTGGATTAAAAGGCGGAGATAATCAACCAAACCAAGATACAAGCCCAACTCCACGACCAACCACAAGTGAAGCATTTAATCCTAGAGAGAGTGCATTGAAAATCCTTGATGCTAAGAATGATAATCCAGAACTTAAAACTAAAACTATTGCACATATTGGATCAAGTATTAGTGTTAGTTTTACTGAAACAAATCGCGGAGGGACTTATCCAAGACTTAGAACCAGCACTGAATTAGTTGACGTTGAAGGAGCACGAACTTATAACGCAGTTAGTAATCAGGACATTCAAGCTATTAATGGTTTACCAGTTGATCTTAAACCTGGATCTGAGATTAAAATATCAAATTATATTTCCGTACCTGGATATGATGCTGACGGTGGTTTAACAAGATCTGAAGGTGAATGGCTAGCTTTTGAAGCCACTCTAAATGATGGATCAAATAAGATACTCTATATGAGTATAAGTCAAAAGACAAGACCTAATTGGGATACAGATTCAAGTGAATATGCTTATAGCACTCAGCTAAGTCAAGCTATAGATCAAAACAAAGAATTAAATAAAACTGAAGTCATTAACTAACTGCGTAAAGCTTTTCTCTGTACTTTTCTTTCCAATCATCCAAATCACCATTTTTAAATCTAGCACGATCTGCAATTGGCACGCCTTTTTCATCTGCAATTAAAATAAGTTCATCTACTGCTTGCCCAACAATTACTGCACTTTCTAATTGTGCAGATGTCCTACAATATGTTTCTCTATGAAAACTTGTTTCCTCAACCATATAACCAAACGCCCATGATAAGCTAGAAGCTCTTTGCTCAAGCAGCCTTATTGCGTGCCTTGTGTAAGCCCCTAAAACGCGCCTTTTTGAAAGACCGCCTGATCTTAACCGCCTAATCCTAGAATCAACTGCACTAATTTGCCTACCAATTACTTCTGTTGCCAAAATATCTTCAAACATTAATCCTTGGCCAATTTTTGAACCAATACTAAGCTTTTCCCTTAAACCATTAAAAACAATAAATTCCCGTGCATTCATACGGGCATCACTTATTATAGGAAAAACGCTTTCTAGTGCCCTTGGCGAGATGATCTCCCTTGAATTCATTGTGGTATTATATACTCTAGCCTCGGAGAATGCCAATAGTATATAAGCTTAGCTTCAAGTAGCCTCAATATTTTTGTGTTAACAACCCTATAGTAGGGGAGAGCTAAAATTTATAGTTACTAATAAAAACAGAGTAAACAATAGATAGACAAGTAAGAATAATGTAAATATCTGAAATAAATTCGTTAAAAACATATAATAAAAATGGCACTTCTCTCAGGACTTGTGCCTGCGTGGCGTCGCAAAAGTATTATTGTGCGACATAATCACTTTCGCTTTCCTGCCGCTTAATAACACCATATTTTATCTTTACGTCTTCTTAAGGGAGAAATCGATAAACAAATACTAGTCAATAGAACAACACTACTCTTTGTAGGGACGTAAAACTAATTATTTATTTGTTGTTATACAATCCTTTACTTAATGCTCTTCTAATAGAGGGTTTACTACGTCGTACATTTAGATTGATTTAACAATCTAATCTTATTATTTTAAGGCTAAATATGTATAATTTAGAATATAACCCTAGGCTTCTACTCTGGGAATAGAGGTGTTCGTATTTTTTTCAAATTAGCTTTGATTAGCCTCAATTAGGCACGGATTATGCGTGGAGTGTTCTACGTTAGAGACTAGAGAGTTGTGAAAAGTCGAGGCTTAGCTTCAGATTCTTTGTGAAAATACCATAAGATATCCACATTTTAGTCCTATAATTATTATAGGCTAAATTTAATTACTATATCAAACTATATCATCTAGTACGGAATGTGTCATTGAATTTCCCGAAACTCTTATTACCCCTCTCCTCTTCCCTAGTTACTAGATGGATAAAAAAATAATAAATAAATGAAGCTAATTAGCTTTGAAAAATTATTATCCTAAAGGTCTTCTACGCGACAATTGATTTGCAAAATCTATACCAAAAGATCTAGCATCAAGCTCAGATGCTGTAGAGTTCCATCTATCAGCATCGTAATTTGCATCACGAAGATCCTCTGCTAATTGAATAGGATTAGTTACGAATTGACTCGCGTGTCTTAACTCATGAGCAGCAAGAACAATTGGAGAATGTATTACGAAAGGCAATGTATCATCATTAACTGCTTTATCCATCTGAGCTCTTATATAAGGAAGAGCAAAAACTATATTTGGCTCTTGTTTAGTATGATCGGTATAAGCAAGGTAAGTTAGTTTCCCCACTAATACACCAGTCCCCAATCTTACCTGTGGATCTTTTAATCCAAAAAATGGAGCAGCAAAGTAAATTGTTTGCGCTAAATCTGCAACTAAAATTCTTTTTTGCGTTCCATCCCCTTCTAAATCATCAATATGCAATCCTCTTGAAATATTGGTTTTTAGCTCTCTAAGACGCCTTTTATTAATCCTTGGAAGTTTGCGAAAATATCTATCTATTTCTCTTTCTGGCATCCGGATATTATAAGCTATAGGTTCCAATATTTCAAGATTAGAGCCAGCTGGAGAAAAGTGTGAGGAAAATAAAGGATATTATGGTTACCCAGAAGTATTCTAAGATTACACCTCTAAACAGTCTTCGCTCAAACCAGGCATGAGTAAGACCCAAGATTACGTAAAATATAGCTGTTAAAAATAGTGCTAAAACTGTTGGACTTCCCTGACTAAACCAAAGGAAAGCTGCAACCTCGACAAGACAGATTGTAATCGTTAATACCCAAAACACTTGAGAGAATAAACTTTTTTCTTGGGCATATGTCCAAACCGAATGCATAACTATTGGAAAAGTATATAAAGCAACAAGCCCTAGGGTAATAAAGATATTAGTATGGAAAGAAAAGACTACATTGGAGATAAAAAAGTATGAAAGCATTGTTAAAACTAAAGAGATTGTTCTTGCTCCTGATAAAAGTTGTATTGTTCTTATCGCAGAGACTGTAAAGATGTTTTCACTAAGAAAGAGTGAGTAGAGGCCTAATGCATAGAGAAAAGTCATTGCAAAACGAGTAAGAAGCCTTGCAGGAACCAGTAAATAGAAAAGTCCCAAAGCTAAAGTATAGAAAAATGGCAGAATTAAAACCTGTGGAGTAAAGTTCTCCTTCAAGTCCTCCCTTAAGGAAAGATAAAGCAAAAAAGAGGTTAAAAAAGAAAGAAGTAAAACTAAGATAACTCCCGATCTTCCTACTACATATTCTGCTATAAATAAACCAGTTGATAAAACTAGAACTGATAATACAAATTTTTGTCTTTTACTAGTTAGGAACTTAAAAAGAGATTTAAATAAAGTTTTATTATTTGCCTTCCCCTGCTCCTTTTTGAAAAAAATCATAATTTATAAAAGATTTGTGTAGACCTTTTGAACATCATCTAAGTTTTCTAGTGCATTTACAAAGTCACTGATTTTATTTAATTTTTCTTCATCAGTTAAATCCATTGGAATAACTGCTTGCCTAAAAAGATGTGCGTCAATAATTTTTACACCTTGTGCTTCTAGGGCATTTTTAACTTTGTATAGATTTTCAACTTTTGTATATATATCAATTTCGTCTCCTACTTCTTCTATATCTTCTGCTCCACTGTCAACGGCTAGAGCAAAAATATCATCAAATGTTTTTCCTTCTTTACTAACAACAATTTTACCTACTTGTTTAAATTGATAAGCAACGCTACCTGGCTGACCAAATGATCCCCCACCTTTATTAAAAATACTTTTTATTTCAGAGGTCGTTCTCATAGAATTATCTGTTGCAGCTTCAATCATTATGGAAGCTCCACCAGGAGTAAAGCCTTCATAAATTACCTCTGCTATATCCCCTACCTCAGAGCCACTTGCCCTTTTAATTGCTCTTTCTACATTATCTTTAGGCATATTTGATGCTCTTGCACTATCCATAGCAAGCCTTAGCCTAAAGTTTTGATCGGGATCAGTGACTCCACCACCATGCTTTACAGCAATTGTAATTGCCAAAGAGAGCTTGGTAAATGTTTGTCCTTTTTTTTGATCGTTTAAACCTTTTTGTCTTTTAATGGTTGCCCACTTTGAATGTCCACTCATATTAATAAAATACTCCTTTTAAGAGTAAATGTCAGTTACTAACGCTTAATTATACCTTTTCTCTATTGACTTTTGCAATAAATTTAGGTTAAAATTTCTCATCCTTTTCAACAGATGTCTATAACAAACCAAGCCATTCAAACCGCATTGCAAGGAAACTGGACTGAGGCTATTACATTAAATAAAAGTCTTATTAAAGAAAACCCAGAAGATATTGACGCATTAAACAGAATCGCTCTTGCCTATACAATTATTGGAAAAGTAAAAGAAGCAAAATCTGCATACCAAAAAGTTGTAAATATTGATCCACTTAACTCTATAGCACTTAGAAACTTAAAAAAATTAAAAGATAAAAATATCACCATTACTCCTGTTAGTGGTAACTATCAAATAAATAACCATTTCTTAGAACAACCAGGAAAAACAAAAGTCATCGAGCTCATAAATATTGCCCAGCCAAAAGTTATTGAAAATCTTAGAATGGGACAATCCCTTACTCTTTCTATTAAAAGATTAAAAATATTTGCTCAAGAACAAAATCAATATATTGGCGTATTACCTGATGATATTGCTAAAAGATTAATTAAATTTATAAAAGCAGGTTCAATTTACGATGCATATGTAAAATCTGCAAATCCTCATAAAGTTAGTATTTTTGTAAAAGAAATTAAAAGAGCAAAAAGATTTAAGGATCAACCATCATTTTTATCAAACAGTGAATCAGCGCTTTTAGTAAAGAGTCCAAAGAAAGAAGCAAAAGATGAAGATAGCCAAGAAAACGATTCTTACCTTGAAGAGTGACCCCTATAAATTACCCTTTCCTTATCTAAGCTTTTTTTTACATCTTTTATTCCAGGCTTTTCATTTAAGCTTTTTAATGAAAAAAGGGCAAGAATAAATGAAATAAGTAGAATTACCAAAGTAACAACAATAATCATATTTAGAATTTAATATTCTCTAATAAGTCTTCTCCAATTATTATTATAATATCAGCTACACTATCCTTCTCTCCCTTTTCGCTTTGAATATTTAAATACTTACTTAACCTTTTGACAGTATAGCTATCATCCCCTGTAAAAATAATTTTTGATTTACTTGCTTTTTCTTTTGTTCCAACCAAGATTACGTCTCCCCCAATATTAGTAACTAAAGTAGCAAGCCTTGATCCAAAGCCAAAAGTATCTGTAGCATTAATTATCTCAATTGTCTTTTGTTCTTTATCAATTAAGTTATCTTTAAAACCTGATTCAATCAATACGTAATCATTTGTGTTTGCTAAACTCTCTGAAAGTTTTTTTACCTCAAGTGATCCACCTGAAACAGTTCTTGCAAAAAGAGCAAGTCTAAATGCATCAAGAATTGTCATATTTTCTAGTTTTTTAGAAAAAGAAAAAGAAGACTTAATTAACATACGTCCTATGTGATTATTTTCAAATTCATCATCAAAAAGATTTACTCTTGCATCAATTGGTAATTTAAAAAACTGGCCTGCATTATTTGTTTTAACTTTTGGATCAACTTCTAAAACAAAGATTGTTTTATCCTTAGGTGAAAATGAAATTAAATTTATATTTGTTGCATCCTTAACTTCTAAATTGAAATTATGGTCTGCATCAAAACTACTATCTTTTACTAGAAAAAATATCTTAAAGAAAATTGAGATACTGGCAAAGAATAAGACAACAAAAATAAATACCAGTGCTAGGTTTAAATTGTTGGCAGGTTTTTTTTGGGTCATATTTTAATAGTCTTTTTTCTTTTTGGAGATTAACTCAGGCATTACAAACACAGATGGATTAGAAATACCATTTTTAGACTTTGAGTCCTTTTTTTGTTTTTTCTTATCTCCTTTATAAAATCCGCCGAAACTTCCCATAAATGTTCACCTCCCTAAATAATTTTGAAGTAAAATTAGTTTAAAGTCAATCCTTTAATCTACTAATTGTACTCGTTAGCTCATAAGGCAATTTACTCTCAAAACTTACTACTTCCCCACTTTTGGGATGTTTAAAGGAAATATTTTTAGCATGTAAAAAAACTCTTGGTAAGATATCTCTATCTTTTCTTGATGTTTTTCTACCAGCGTAAAGATAATCACCAAAGATAGGATGATTAAAATATTTAAGATGAACTCTAATCTGATGCGTTCTTCCGGTTTTTGGAGACAGTTCAAGCAAAGTTAAAATTTCCTTGTTTCTCTTATCAATCTTAGTAGTAAAAGATTCTAAAACTTTATATTTAGTCGAGGCTTCTTTTCCTCCTGCTAAAACACCAAACCTCTCCCTATTCCAAGGAAGTCTTCCTACAGGGACTGCGATTTCTCCCTCGCTTGGTAAGACATTTCCATGAACTAAAGCAATATAAGTTTTTTGGACAACTCTATCTTTAAATTGCGCTTGTAGATTCTCAAAATCTTCTAAAGTTTTTGCTACAAGAAGTATTCCTGAGGTTTCTTTATCAATTCTATGAACTATTCCTGCCCTATTATAAAAATCATGATCTATTTTTTTATCTTTAAAAGTATCAGGTAATTTTTCTTCTACAAAATCCTGAATTGTTGGCTCATCTTTTGTTGTGTCAGATTTATTAACTGTTATGCCAGCTGGTTTATCGATGACTAAAACACTATTGTCTTCGAAAATTACTTTTATATCATTCATTTTTTATCCAAAAACTTATCCATTATCTCATGGTTTATAAGAAGGACTATGGATGAAAAAATAGTAATAAATAAAAATATATTCTCAACCTGTAGAAAAACAAAATCTTCAAGGTTTGTAAAAAGTTTTACAAGGAAATAGATTAAGGAAAAAACAGAAATTAAAATTAATGTAAAACTACCATCTTTAATTTCTCCACTTTCTGCAAATTTATAAATTATTTTTTTAAAAATTATTAAAAGTAAAAACGAAGAAATAAATAAGACATTAAATATTAAATCAGTTTTACCAAGTTGCTTAATAAAAATAAGTAAAAATCCAAAAGGTAAAACTCCTAAGAATGAAATAGAAAATAAATCAAGCATTTTTCCAATTGGAAGTTTTTTTGCTCTAAAATATAAACTTAAAAAAAGTGGGGTTAAACCCATTGCGCCAATTAAAGAAAGGCCTGGTAAATATGGATAAGCAATAAAACCAATTAAACTTAAATAGTGTGGGAGAGGATTAAATAATATATAAAAAAATCTTGAAAAAAATAAAAACATAAACCCACCTAAGAAAGCTATGTTAAATATTTTTTCCATTGAAATATCTTTTCTAGTTATAACAAAATCCTCATGGGAAAAATAATAAATGTTATATAAAAATATTAGAAAACAAATAATCTGAATTAAAATTAAAATATACATATTAGTCTCTATCAGTAATAAAAATCCTTATTGCTGCAATTAATAAGACAATAATACCAATTCCTGTAATAACAGCTTTTACGCCAATTACGTCAGCTAGCCCTCCAACCAAAAGAACCGGAACAAACGATAAAATCCCTACCATTGAATTTAATAAACCATATATCTTTCCCCTACTCTCATCACTTGTTTCTTCTTGTAAGATTGTATTTGCAGGAATAAAAACAAAAGCAGTAGCAAATCCAATTATAAAAGCCAAAACTATCATAATGTGTAAAATATTTATTTGTAAAAAGAAAGGAAGATAAAAATTTATAAACTGAACAAACTCTCTAGACTCCAACTTTGCTCCATATGGCAAAAGTAAAATAGCAAAACCTAAAACAACCAGTCCTATTTTTGTTAAATGAGATTTTGATTTTTTATATAAAAAGTTTCCTAAAACTATTGCTCCAAGGGTTAATCCCATTACTGCAGGTGTTACAAAAAATAGCGGAAAATCTTCTACTTTTATTTTTAAAATAGTTTGCGCATAACCTGGCCCAATTACTGCAATAACAAAAATTAAGACTTGGGCAATTGTTAATGAAAAAAGAGCATTAGATAGACTTTTTGTTTTAGAAATTAAACTAAATAGTCCTTTTATCTCTTGGGAAAAACTTGGGCCAATCTTGTCAATAACCATTTGTTTTTTTAGAACATCTTTTTTCTTTATCTTAATAATTGATGCAAAAAATGCTGCAACAAGAAAAAAGACTGTAATAAGAATAAATACGTTTTGAGTGCCTAGTAAAACTAGTATTGGTCCAGAGAGTGCATATGCTAAAAAGATTGAAGCATACATAATTACTCCAAAAATTGCATTTGCGGAAAGAAGATATTTCCTCTTAACCAAAACAGGTATCATTGGAGTTTCAGCAGGAATAAAAAATTGAGTAAGAACTGATACTCCAAAAGTAACTAAATAAATTGTCAGTATTTCTCCATGAAGAAAAAATAAAGGAATAACCATTAATGCTCTTAAGAAATTAGTAGAAAATAAAACGTTTTTCTTATTCCATCTATCAACCAAAACTCCAGCTAGTATTCCAAAAATAATTGTTGGAAAAGTAAAAGCAATAACTACTCCAGATACTGCTGAATTAGATCTTGCAATAGCAAATACAACTATTAGTAAAATAAAATTAAAAATGTTCATGGAGAATTGTGAGAAGAATTCGGAAAGAATAAGGTACAAAAATGGCCTTATTTGAAGAGTTTTAATAATGTGATTTTCGCTCATATTATTGAGCTTTTTCGCTGTAAGCTCCAGTTCTTGTATCTACTTTTACTTTATCACCAATTTTAATAAACAATGGAACTTTTACGATTTGCCCATTTTCTAGTGTAGCATCTTTAAAAACATTTGTGGCACTGTTTCCTTTTACTCCGGGTGCTGTTTCAGAAACTGTAAATATCATTTTAGGAGGAAAATTAACAGACAATGCTTCATCACCTAAAAAACTAATATTAGCACTCTCCCCTTCTTTAAGATAATAAACATCATTGCCTACAATCTTTAAAGGAATATTTATTTGCTCATAAGTAGTTGGATTCATAAAATAAACATTTTCACCATCTTTATAAAGATACTGAAGATCTCTTTTGAAAACCAAAACGTCCTTTACTCTTGCTCCATTAATAAAGCTTTTTTCAGTTGTTGATCCACTTCTAACATTTTTTACTTTTACCTTAATATTTGCACTTCCCCTTCCCATTTTAATATGCTCATAAGAAAGTACTTGTAAAAGGTTTCCATCTTCCTCAAAAATGGTACCTGCTCTTAACTCGGTTACTGAAATCACTTTGCCCTCCTTACTCTAATAAGTCCTGAGCATGGAATAACTTCAATGCCATTTTTCTCTAACTTATCTAAGAAAAGATTTGCTCCGATTGAATCTGCAGCCATATGCCCACAATCAATTACATTAATATGGAGTTTTCTAAGCTCTAAAAGAGTATCTTCTGGAATATGCATTTCAATTAATGTGCCAACACCAGCTTTACCAAGCTCTGAGTATAATTCTTTTGATGAGGATGTTCCCCCTGTAAATCCTACTGCAATCTTTCCTACTCTACTCATAGTAGATCCAGATGCAATAAATGGTCCTGCTTTTCCTTTTGTACTTTCAATAAACTCAGGAATTTCATTTATAAAATCAAAGACTTCCCCAACTGTGTGAAAATTTTTACCATCAATAAGATCTTGAATGAACTTATTTCCAATATTATCCCAAGCAGTATGCAAAGACATTAGCGGCATATTTAAAAGCCTTGCTGTATCAACTGCTTGGTTATGATTGCTTGGAGAGATTTTTCTCTGCACTTGCCCTTTTCTTTCTTGTATTAGGGAATGAGAAACATTTACTGGAACACCAGCCTTAGCAAACATTTCAACTTGAATATCCATTACTTCATGTAGTCCAGCCAAAGCATAACTTGAAGGATGATGCGAAAGAACTAAATCAATTTTTTCGTTTTTTTGATTTAATCTATCTGCAAGTAAAATTTCAGAAGCATCTGCATCAATACCTGTTAAGATTTTTTTAACATTTGTCTTTGGGTCTCCAAATAAAATTCTTGAATCTGAATATGGATTTGTTAACGATTCCTGATCAAAATATTTTTTCTTTTTTTGGGATAATTCTTCATACTCTTTTTTTAATCTTTGCAGAGACTTTTTAACCTCATCCTCTCCTCTTGGATCGGCTTTTATGGCCATTGAGATACCTAAATCGTAAATTTGTTGAAGTGTCATAAGTGAAAGTATATAATATATACGCACAGAAATCAAAGATTTTGTGCTTTAAGGGCGAGTGGTGGAATGGTAGACACGCACGCCTCAAAAGCGTGTGATCATAAGATCATGAGAGTTCGAATCTCTCTTCGCCCACTATTAAGCCAGTAATAAAAAATGTTTTATGAACATCTTTGATTGGACTCCTGAGCTTGCATATATTGTGGGACTAATGGTGACAGATGGCAATTTGTCTAAAGACAAAAGACATATGAGTATGCGCTCATCAGATTTAGATTTACTTAATACATTTAAAATCTGTTTAAATCTAAAAAATAAAATTTCTCAGACTAAAAATGACGGTTATGCAAAAAGACCTTGCTATAGAATTCAATTTGGTAATGTTCAATTATTCCAATGGTTTGAGCAAATAGGAATATTTCCAAACAAAACTTATACCATAGGTGAAATTAAAATTCCAGATAAGTATTTTAGAGATTTTTTTAAGAGGGCATTTAGATGGAGATGGTACTATATTAACCTATCAAGATAGATATAATGTTTATCGAGGACGAAGATATATTAATCAAAGAATTTATGTGAAATTTATTTCAGTAAGTCAATTACATATTAACTAGCTACATAGAAGAATTAATGAATTAGCTAGGGTAAAAGGATCATTAACAAGTATCTGGAATCAACATGATAATCGTGTACCTATATGGACAATTAAATTCTCAAAGAAAGAATCCATCAAATTACTTTCTTGGCTATACTATAATCCATATTTACCCTCTTTAAAAAGAAAGAAATATCTTGCTCAGAATATATTACAAAACTACACAAATGAAAAAAGGCAAATATATACAAAGATTTGAATTTAAATAAATAATTCTTTTTTTCCGCAATACGCAATAAAAAATTAAACTAACAATTTTTAAGCTGTTAGTTTAATTTAAGATTATAATCTTGTACTAGATTATTAAGCTGCTTGTACTCCACCATTGTTATCTCCACCCTGTGGAGGTGTCCATCCTGGATTTGATCCAGGTACGACTGGTTCTGGATTTACTCCAGGTGTTTCTTGAACCGGTTGAGGTTCTGAAACTACTGGTTGCTCTGGTTGTACTGGTGGAACTGCAGGTACTTCTGCCTCTGGAACACTAGGCTCTACTGGTTCTACAGGCTGTACTGGTGGTACAACTGGCTGTCCTGCTGGTTGTTGTTGATTTTGATCGTCCATTATCTATTCACCTCCTTCTCTCTTTTTATCCATACTATAAAATCTTATCCTATCTCCTTTGAAAAGTAAATCCACTTCTCCCATTGGTCCATTTCTGTGTTTTGCAATTGATAGTTTTGTAGGGATTACGCTGCCAACTGCTTCCGCGTCTGTTCTATATAAGAACATAACAACGTCAGCATCTTGCTCAATTGCTCCTGATTCTCTAAGGTCTGCAAGCTGTGGCTTTCTCTCTCCCCTATGTTCTACCGCACGCGATAACTGGGATACTGCTAAAACTGGAATTTTTAATTCTCTGGCTAAATTTTTTAATCCTTGGGAAACAATCGAAACCTCTTGAACTCTGCTGTCATATCTTCTTCCTGGATCTGCAAGCTGTAAGTAATCAACTATAAGTAGTTTTATTCCTTGCTCTAGCTGTAAACGTCTTGCTTTGGTTCTCATTTCAGAAATTGTAATACCAGGAGTGTCATCAATAAAAATTGGGGCATCAGCAAGTTCACCCATTGCTGTTGATAGTTTTGTAAAATCAGCTTCCACAAGCTTTCCTGTTTTAAGCCTCCAGGCATCAACATCAGCTTGGCCAACTAAAAGTCTATCTACTAATTCTTCCTGGCTCATTTCAAGTGAAAATATACCAACGGGTATTTTTTGGCTAATGGCAATATTTTGAGCAATATTAACAACAAAAGCAGTTTTTCCAGTACCAGGTCTTGCTGCTAAAATTAAAAGATTTGATTCCTGCATTCCAGATAAAATATTATCCAAATCTACAAAACCTGTTTGGATTCCCCTAAAGCCTGCTCCTTTTTTATGCAATTCATCTATTCTTTCAAAGCTTTCTGCAAGACTATTTTTAATTGGAGCAAATCCTTTAATATTGTGGCCTTGTGATATAGCAAAAATTGACCTTTCAGCCTTATCCAATAATTCCCCCACTTGAGAATCCTCTCTAAAAGCGTCTTGAGCCATTTCTGTTCCTGCTGATATTAAATTTCTTTTAACTGATCCTTCTTTAATAATTTGAGCGTATTCTTCAATGTTTGCTGCTGTTGGAACTACATTTACTAGTTCTGAAATATATGATGACTCAATCTTTTCACCATTTCTAATTTTTTTTATTTTTTGAGTAAGAGTTAGGAGATCAATTGGTTTTCTTTCTTCATATAAAGAAAGCATTGCATCGTAAATTATTCCATTTTGATCATTATAAAAATCATTTGGATGAATAATTTCAGATATAAGACCAATAGCATCTTTATCTATTAAGATTGCGCCTAATACACTTTGTTCTGCATCTTCACTATGTGGTGGAGTTTTTGGATTTACCATAATCGTATAAAGAACTTTAAATCAAAAGGAAGGATTTTACAATATGTAAAATTAGCTCAAAAGATAAATTTCCGTCTCTTCAGGAAGTCTGTCTTCAGATACACTTACTTTTGAAGATTTTACCCCGTCTTGACTACCAAGTGCCTTTGCTCCTTCAACTGCTTTTTCTCCGTATAGAATAACGACTCTTGGCTCCATTGATGTTATTACATTTTCTGGAATATGAGAATCTGCATTTACTATAACAATACCGTAATCTTGAAGCTTATCAGAAGGAGTGTTTGTAAGAACACTTGCTTTTGCAAGTAAAACCTCTACTGCATCTATTGAAAAAGAGAATATTAACTCTTCGCTTGATTTAAATGAAGATATTTTTAAACCTGAGACTTCATAATCTCCAACCTTATTAATTATTACTCTGTAATCCGTTACCCTACTTGCGTCATAATCCTTATAAGTTGCAATAATTGCATCAGCATCAATTTTTGTTATTTCTTTTTGAGGATCAACCACAAGTGAGGTCTTTTTTATCTTAATTTTTAAGCTGTTTTCACCAAGTAATACAACATCCATTTCCAAATCATCCTATCATAACTATCTTTTCTTGACAAGCCAAATCTTTTTTCGTATTATAGGTTACCGTTATGAAACAAGAGAGAGTTTTTCTTTCATTTATCATGGTTTTGATTGGCTTAGTAGTTGCAGGGGCTGCATTTTTCTTTTACCAAGCAACAAAACAAAGTACACCTACTAAGGATAATATTATTGTTAATATTTCCCCTACTCCAATTACTGATTCAAGATTTTTCTTAAAAGTATTTAACCCAAAAGATGAATCATTAGCTGATAGAAAAACAATTACTATTTCTGGAATAACAACTCCTGATGCAACAGTTGTTATTCTTACAACCTCTACACATGAGATAGTAAAGCCTTCAAGTCAAGGTAATTTTACAACTAACATAACAATTGATGATGGTGCAAACTATATTAAAATTTGGGCTATTGCGCCAAATGGTGAAATCGAAACAGTTGAAAGAATTGTTTCCTATACAACTGAGGATTTTTAGTTTATGAAAAAAATAATTATTTTTACAATTTTATTTATGCTCTTTGTACAAATCAGTAGAGATTCTTTTGCTCAAAAAACAACTAAAACTCCTACTTCAATTGATATTTCAGATCAAATAGACGAATTAAAAAGTAAAATTGCTTCAAAAGTTGCTCAATTAAATTTAGTTGAAAAAAGAGGTTTCTATGGAACAGTCACTGATGCTTCAGATACACAAATTACCCTACAAACAGTTGGTGGAGATATAAGATTTGTTGATGTAGATGAGTTAACAAAATTTTCTTCAGACTCAAATGATTCTTTTGGAATCTCAGATGTAAAAAAAGGCATGAGCCTTGGAGTAATTGGACTTTTTAATAAGCAATCTCAAAGACTACAAGCAAGATTAGTTGAAGAGGAAGATGCCCTCCCTAACTTCTTCTATGGAGCTGTCTATTCAGTTGATAATGATAATTTTACTTTAACAATTGCAAAAGAAAATGGAGCAAGAAATGTTATAGATGTTGAGAGTATTACCAAAACTTATTCTTTTACCAGTGATGAACTTGTAAAATCTGGATTTTCAAAAATAAAAGAAACAACTCCAGTAATTGTAATTGGTTTTTCACAAAAAGAAGATAAGAATATTACTCTTGGATCAAGAATATTCTTATTCCCTGAAATTTCGGTAAGTGCAAAAATAAATCTAAATCCAAGTCAGGAAGACGTAACCCCATCAACGGGTAGTGGAAAAAAACTTGTTCCAATCATAAAATAAGTCTATAATAATTTTATGTTGGAAAGTCTAAAAAAACAGCAAACCGCAATAAGAGTCCTCATTATCCTCTTAATAATTGCTGTATCTACATATTTATTTCAAATACTTTGGCAAGTATTATCCGCTTTTTCAGATATATTAATCATGATTGTACTGGCTTGGCTATTAAGCTTTGTCTTAGAACCACTTGTAAATTTAATTTCAAGGATGACTAAGCTCTCCAAGTTATTCTCAGCATTAATTGTGTATCTGTTCTTTGGCATTTTATTTGCTGTTATGATATTTCTTTTTATTCCAATCGTTATTGTTCAGTTTCAATCGCTTTCAAAAGTTATTCCAGGATTTTTGGAAAAATATCCAGACCTTATTAAAGGCTGGAATGGTTCAATTGCAAAATCCGTTGATCTAATTATTACTCTTCTTCCGTCTCTTGCAACAATTGCAATAGATACAGTTTTAATGTTAATTCTTTCTTTTTATTTAATAGTAGATAAAGATAGAATTAATAATGAGATCTATGACCTACTCCCTAAATCTTGGCATAAAAATTTTAAATTTATTCAAAATGTAATTGATACTACATTTTCATCCTTTCTAAGAATTCAATTGATTTTTGGGGTAATTGCTGGTATCTCAACATGGATTGTTCTAACGCTTTGGGGCGTTGAATTTGCTGCATCCATTTCCCTTCTTGCTGGAATATTAACAATAGTTCCTGTTTTAGGTCAATTCTTAGGAGCTTTTCCACCAGCTTTTATTGTATTAGTTACAAGACCAGAGTCTCCCTTAGAAGCAGTTCTTGTTTTTGGAGTATTAATTATTATTCAACAAATTGCCTTTAACGTAATAGGACCAAAACTTATGGGCAATGCATTTAAACTTCATCCAATTATTGTTTTTCTTTCAATCATAGTTGGCTTTAAGATTGCAGGAGCAATTGGTGCAGTCTTTGTAGTTCCAATTTTAGCAATTTGTGTAATCGTAATTAAACAATTAGGCCATTATTTTATTAATCCTCCCGAATCTTTGGAAAACAAATAACTTATGATATCATTAGTGATATGGTTAATGTTCAAACATTAAAAGGTTTTCGTGACTTTCTACCAATGGATAGTCGCAAAAGACAATTTGTTTTAGACACTTTGAAAAAAGTGTTTGAGTCCTATGGCTTTGAACCCCTAGAAACACCAGCCTTAGAGTATGAAGAAATACTACTTGGTAAATATGGGACTGAAGGAGATAAGTTAATGTATAGATTTGAGGATAATGGACAAAGAAAAGTTGCTCTAAGATATGATCAAACAGTGCCACTTGCAAGAGTAATATCGCAATATCAAAATGACCTACCTCTTCCATTTAAAAGATATCAGATGCAAAACGTTTATAGAGCTGAGAATACTCAAAAAGGAAGATACAGAGAATTCTTACAAGTTGACGCAGATATTGTTGGCGTATACTCTCCCCTTTCCGATGCAGAGATTATTGCCTTAACAATTGACTGTCTAAAAAAACTTGGGTTTACAAATTTTAAAGTTTTAATAAATGATAGAGCAATTTTTTCTAGCCTTCCAAATAGAGGTATAAATGAAAAAGAAATCCCTGTTGTAATAAGGGCAATTGATAAGATTAAAAAAGTTGGTAAAGAAAAAGTTTTAGATGAATTAATTGAAAATGGGATTGCAAGAGAAAAAGCAACGGATCTATTAAATACACTCGAATTTGAAAAACCAACTCCTAGAATTGATGAGATATTTACTGCTCTTGTTAAAATGAATATTGATAAAAAATATGTTGAGTTCTTACCTACTCTTGCCAGAGGATTAGATTATTACACAGGTATTATTTTTGAAGTGGAAGTTGACGGATATGACACTGGCTCAATAGCTGGTGGAGGAAGATACGATAACTTAATCGGTATGTTTGCAGGAAAAGATATTCCTGCGGTAGGTTTTGCTTTTGGTTTTGATAGATTAATGGAAGCAATAGAAATATTAAATTTATTCCCTACTAATATAAATAGCAAAGATCTATTAGTAGCTTTCGCATCTTCAGAGCTTGAAGAAAAAGCATTAAGCACAGCGGTCACATTAAGATCAAAGGGTTTAAATACTCAAGTATATCTTGAAGACGTAGCTTTAGAAAAACAATTAAAGTTTGCAGACAAAAAAAAGATTCCTTTTGTTTTAATCGTTTCAGATAAGGGATATGTGTTAAAAAACATGACCTTAGGAGAACAAAAAGACGTAAGCCTAGACAACCTGCCCAATGAACTTAAATAAAGTAAAGCTTGCAGTTATATTTCTTATTCTTGCCAATATTATTTGGGGCGCTGCTTTTCCAATCTACAAACTAACCTTAGAAGTTATTCCTCCATTTACTTTTGTTTTTCTAAGATTTTTCTTAGGAGCTCTTATTGTTCTTCCATTTGTTTATAAAAATTTAAAAGTTAAATTAAAAGATTGGTTTACATTAATAATATTATCTTTTTTTGGAATAACATTAACTATTTCTTTTCTTAACTTTGGGCTTAATTTATCATCAAGTATTAATGCTCCAATTATTATTTCAGCAAGCCCAATTATCTTAATAATAGGTAGCTTTTTTTATCTCAAAGAAAAGCTTAGAAGAAAAATAGTTTTTGGAACGCTGGTAAGTTTTTTAGGAGTATTAACAATCGTTTTACTTCCAGTATTTAAAGAAGGACTTGATGGAACAGTTACGGGAAATCTATTTTTAGTTTTTGCAACAATTTTTTCTGTAATTCATGCACTACTTCTTAAAAAGATTCTTCCAAAATATAGCGCTCTAACTATTGCTTTTTGGTCATTTATAATTGGCTCAATTCCAATGATTCCTTTTGTTATGACAGAGTTTAACCAAACGAATTGGGTAGGAAATTTAAATCAACAAACTTTACTTGGACTTTTATTTTCAGTAGTGCTGGCAACTTCTATCGCCCATTTTCTTTTTACATTTGGAATTAAGCATATTAAGGCATCTGAAGTAGGAATTTTTTCCTACATTGATCCTATTGCAACAATTATAGTAGCCTATTATCTTTTGCATGAAGAAATATCGCTTCCCTATTTAATAGGAGCAGTATTTGTCTTTATGGGAATATTTATTGCGCAAGGAAAAATACCTTATCATCCAATTCAAAAATTATTTAAGTAACAATATGCCTATCGGGATAACTACTTTGCAAACGACCTCTTTTTAAACTTCCTTGAAAAAATCTTAAATCAAATCTTCTTACAGCTTCCCTAAGTAAAGATGCTCTAATAATTCCCTGACTTAAGCCAGTATCTTTTGACAATCTCTTGTGTGCAACTTCTAAAGCAGCCATGTGAGCATCAACTTCTGCTTTTGTTAACTGAGGTGTTTTATCACCACGAAAAAGGGCAAAGAAAGAATCGCTTGGAGATAAAAAAAAAGCGGCTGTTGCCGCCTTAAAGTGATAATCTTGTAACAACAAATGCAAAAGGTTATGGGAAAGCGGTAAAGTATCCCTTGAAGATAAATGAGCAACAACTCCAACTGATTTTGTTTTAGATAAAAATCTATTTGGATTATTAGGATCTATTAATGGAGGCTCAACCTCTACCCTAACCGTTTCCTGACCCACAAATTGCGTAAAGGTTCTTTGAAAAGATGGAAATGTACCTAATCCGTCTGTGTAATAAACTCCTACTCTTTCAAGCCTAAAATCTCCAGCTTCTTGTTCTTGTCTTAGTTGTAATAATTGATCTGTAAAACCTCCTAGTTCAACTACTTGAATACCTAGATCTAAAGCTCTTCCTCTTTTTGTATGTGTTAATACTGGTATTAATGTTGGAATAAGAGGAATTTGGGTTCTTTTTGTTTCCGAAGTTAAGCGGGCTACTCTTAAAATTTCCACACTTTAGAAAGATTAACAAATAGATATTGGAAGTGTCAATGACAAATTGGTATTAAAATCTTCTTAAGGGTTTTCCATCTGGAAGGACATGAGGAGATAAGGGTTTATCTCCACGTAATCTCTCTGTTTCCCTTGCAGGATTTACGCCTGGATTACCTGGGTTTACGATATTAGGATGCACTAAATACATCTCATTTGCCAATAATCTTGGATGAAGTCCTCTTGGCTTTTTATTTGTTTCCATAGTATGTAATTATACTAGATATAAATTAATTGTCAACTATAGGATATATATCCATCTTATTATCTTGTATTTAACTTCAATTTAGGCTATAATTAATCAAATGAAAGCACAGATTCATCCACAATATTTTGAACAAGCACAAGTTGTTTGCGCCTGTGGAAACAAATTTACAACAGGTTCAACTGTTGAATTAATTCATGTGGAACTTTGTGCCAAATGTCACCCATTCTATACAGGTGAACAAAGATTTGTTGATAGTGCTTCAAGAATTCAAAAATTCCAGAAAAAACAAGAAATTGCTAGCTTACACGTAACCAAGAAAAAAGAAAAAGAACAAAGAAAACAAGATAACGCCCCAAAGACTCTTCGAGAGATGTTACTTGAAATTAAATAGCTTAACCCCCATAACAAAATGGATGATTATAGGAAAGTACAGATTGCAGAACTTGATAGAAAAATAGAGGAAACAAAAACTCTTATAGAAGACCCTTCTATGGCAAACCTTGCTCAGGAAGAGATTGACTCTCTAGAACAACAAAAACAAGATATTTTAGCTACTTATGAAAAAAATACAAGTAATAATTCAAATGGCGATTTGGATGAGAGAAATGTCATCTTACAAATAAGCGGAGCTGCAGGTGGAGATGAAGCTACTCTTTGGGCACAAGAGCTTCTTAGAATGTATACTAGGTTTGCGCAGATAAAAGGGTTTAAGATTGAAGAATTAGACCAAGATGTTATTAAAATCTCTGGAAATGGTGCTTTTGAACTATTTAAGTATGAGGCTGGAGTTCACAGGGTTCAAAGAATCCCAACTACTGAAAAAAGAGGTAGAGTTCATACATCAACAGCTACAGTTTCTGTTTTACCTGAACTTGAAGATATTGATTTACACATTAACCCAGATGACGTTGAGTTTGAAGCCTTCAGATCCGGTGGGCATGGTGGACAAAACGTAAATAAGGTATCAACTGCCGTAAGACTTAAACATAAGCCAAGCGGCATCATAGTAACCTGCCAGACACAGAGATTCCAAGCTCAAAACAGAGAAATTGCTCTTGAGATGCTTCGTGCAAAACTTTGGGAACAAGAAATTGAAAAACAGCATGGTGAAATTGCAGGACTTAAAGCTACTCAGGTTGGAAGAGGTATGAGAAGTGAAAAAATAAGAACATACAACTTCCCTCAAGACAGGCTTACAGATCACAGAATAAACAGAAACTTTAGTAATCTTGAAGTAATTATGGAGGGAGAATTTGATAAGGTAATTGAAGCAATGAAAACTTTAGAAACAGAAGATTCCTCCCCTACTAATTCTTAAGTTATTTTAAATACTTCTTGTCTTTTTCTTTTAATTTATCCAAACTTGATAATCCGTTTTCTGCGATAAGTTTTGCAATTTGTCTTCCCCCAGCTAAATGAGGTAAAACTACATAATCTGCACCATGACTATAAAGACTTTTTGCCTCTTTACCTTCAATAGCCATTACAACAACCTTTACGCGTCTATTTTCATGTCGTAATTCTTTAAGAAGTAATATATTATCTTCAAGATCAGGAATTGTCGAAATTACTAACCTTGCGTTATCTATCTTTGCTCTTTGCTGTATATCTAAATCTGATATATCACCAAAAAGCTTAAAAACTCTTCGACTATCTCCTTTTCCATCATATTTTTTAACAATTGATGGATCGAAATCAACTAAAACAATATCTAAATTTTGATCTTCCAAAGCCTCAATTACACTTGCTCCCATTTGGTCTCCTCCTATTACAACTACATGGCCATCTAGGTTTTCCATTGAACTCTCATCTTTACTTACTTCGTTTTGTGCATCACTTCTTTCAATAAATCCAATTACTTTTTCAAACTTTCGATACATAGTTTTCCAATGAGTAATCATATAGGTTGAAAAAGCAAAGGTAATAAGAGCAACCATTGTTATTAAAGAGACTGTTTTTTGATCTATATGACCAAGCTTTAAACCAAGGAAGGCTAAAATAAGGGAAAATTCAGATACTTGAGAAAGAGAGATACCAGTTAAAAATGACGTTCTTTTTTTGTATCCTAGTATCCCTAAGATCATCATTACAATAAAAGGTTTTACCAATAAAACAAATAGTGATATAACGATTGCAGGAATAATAATCTCTGAAATATTTGCAAAAGACATTTGAATTCCCAGCAATACAAAAAAGATTACTATAAAAAAATCACGTAAAATCTTAGCCTTAGCAATAATTTGATAATTTACAAAAGAATTTGCAAGAGCAACTCCTGCTAAAAATCCACCAATTTCTATTGAAAAACCTATAAATTCTGAGGAGACTAAAGCAGCTAATCCAAATACCCAAGCAAGACTTGAAAGAAAAAGAGTTTCTGAACTTCTGGCAATTTTTTCAAAAAGTTTTGGGAATATATGCTTTGAAAGATATGCAATTGCAGCAAGAATAAGTCCTCCTTTAGCTAAAACTAGAACTAAGTTTCCAATTGGTCCAAAAAAAGGACTCTCTCTTGTAGCTCCTGCTAAAAACATTAAAAATGCCATTGCGACCACGTCTTGAACCAAAAGTATACCTAAGGCAAATTTTCCATGTAAACTATGAAGCTCGTGTTGATCTGATAATAATTTCACTACTACTATAGTGCTAGAAAATGTAACGGCTGCAGCAATATAAAAACTTGTAAGCTTATCGAAACTAAATACTAAAGATATTAAGAAACCAAGTATAAAAGTAAGAGATATTTGCCAAACAGAAGAAAGTAAAAGCATTCTTCCCATAGATAAAAGCTCACCTACTCTAATTTCAAGACCTACCATAAAAAGTAAAAGAGTAATTCCTACTTGAGAGAGCGCTAGAAGAAGTGGCTGATCAGAAAGATTAAAAAAATGAAAAGAACCAATTAATATTCCTGTTAATATATAAGCTAAAATTGCAGGCTGCTTTAAAAGCCGAAATATTATTGAAAGAAATGCTGAAATACAAATAATGACGGTTAAATCAAAGAAAATAATCTCCACTATTTATTTATAACAAGCTTTGGTATATTTGTAAAATGAAATTAATTTTAATAGATAAGAAAAAAATAACTATAAACACTAAATCATTTATTTTTAAACCTGAGAAAAAAATTAAGTGGATTGCAGGTCAATATTTTATTTATTTTTTAAAACATGACAAAGAGGATTTAAGAGGTATAATGAGATTTTTTACAATCTCCTCTTCTCCATTTGAAAAATATATTACAATTTCAACAAAGGTTTCAGATAAGAGCAGTTCTTTTAAAAAATCTTTAGATAATTTAAAAATTGGTGATGAAATTATTGTAAAAGGTCCTGATGGAGATTTTATTATTGAAGATGTAAAGAAAAACCTTGTCTTTATTGCTGGTGGAATTGGAATTACTCCATTTATTTCAATTATAAGACAATTAAATTTTGAAAAGAAATTAATTAATATCTCACTTCTATATTCCAATAAAACAAAAGCTTTTGCCTTTAAAAATGAATTAGACAAGATTTCTAAAAATAATAAAAAGCTACAGATTAAATACTTTATCTCTCCTAAAAAAATAGATAAAAGTGTTTTGAAAAAACATATCAATAATAAATCACTTTTTTATATTTCAGGCCCAGATCCAATGGTTGAAAGTATTACGAAAATATTAGTGGATTTGGGTATAAAAGATGAGGATATTAGAAAAGATTATTTTTCTGGATACAAAAGTTAATCTATAAACATAATTTCTACTTCAAGATCAACCCCAAACCTTTCTTTAACTGCTTTTTGAACTATTTGAATTAATTTTTTAACATCTGTAGATTTTGCATTTCCAAGATTAATTATAAAATTAGTATGCTTTGTTGATAACTGAGCATCCCCTATCTTTTTACCAGAAACACCTGATAGGAATGATAGTTTTGCTGTTGGTATTACAGGAAATGGATCATCTTTAATATATTGAGAGAGCTCCCTAAGTACTTCTTTGGAAAACTTACCTATTGGTACGTTTTTAAAGATACTACCTACATTTGGATATTCTAAAGGATGTCTTAATTTTCTTTTATTAATTTTATCCTCAATTAAATTTTTTATTTCTTCTTTTTCTTTATTAGTTACTTCAAATTTTATAAATGTAATTATTTCATTCGTTGCTTTACTCTTAAAAACACTCGTTCTGTAATTAAAGTCACATTCCCTCTTACTTCTTTTCTTTACTTCTAAAGTATTTGTATTAATACTTTCTACTTCTAGAATATTATCTTTTGTTTCCCCACCATATGCCCCTGCATTGCCTCTTAGTGCGCCACCAACTGTACCAGGAAGACCACCTGCCCATTCAAGACCTGAAAGACTGTTATCAATACAGTAATCTAATAGCTTTGACATTAAGGTACCACCACCAACAGTTAATACGTTTTCTTTTAGGTCAATAAGGTCAATTGAATTTTTAATTACTAAACCACTTAATCCTTCGTCTGGAAATAAAACATTTGTTGCTCCTCCTAAAATAAATATTCTTTTCTCATCCTCTTTAAAATCTTTGGATATTTCATGCCAGTATTTTAATCCCTCAATCAGTTCATCTAGTGAAGTAACATCTAAGAAATACTTTGCATTTCCTCCAATTTTAAAATTACTGTAATCTTTTAGGGAAATATTAGTTTGCAAGTTATACATAGAAAATTATTCGTTAGGAGCAGAACCCAAAGTGGCTGATAAATTAATTTTCTTACCTTCTCTTTGGACAATTATATCTACTTTTTCTCCTACTTTTTTAGAAGCAATAAGAGTAGATAATTCGTTCGTTCCTGAAACTATTGTACCACCAAAGCTTGTGATTATGTCTTTAGTCTTTAAACCTGAAATTTGTGCAGGAGACTTGCTTACAATATTTTGAATATATGCTCCTTCAACTAAACTATTTAGCTCTGCTTCTTGTTTTGAAAGCATAATATATGAAACTCCAAGATAAGGTCTTTTAAATTGGCCATTATCATTAAAGTTTTTAAGAGAATCTTTTAAGGCATTTACTGGAAGCGCAAAGCCTATGTTTTGACCTGACTGAGAAACTGCAGTATTGATTCCAATTACTTGGCCAAGTGAATTTACCAATGGTCCTCCACTATTTCCTGGATTTATTGCAGCATCAGTTTGAATTACATTATCTAGTTTTTCAACAAACCCCTGGAATACGCTGCCTGTGGTTATTCCTCTACCAAGACCTGATATAACACCTGTTGTAACAGTATTTCTAAATTCTCCAAGAGCTGTTCCAATGGCAATTACAAATTGCCCTACCAAAAGATTAGATGAGTCCCCTAATTCTACTGGGGTAAGAACTTTGTCTTTATTTTGATTTATATTTATTTTAAGGAATGCAATATCATTTAGAGGATCTCTATAAACTTTTTGGACATCATAAGTTTTATTATCACTTGTAACCACTTGGTATTTTACTCCAGTTTCCGAAACGACATGTTTATTCGTACTGATTAGTCCATCTTTTGTTAAAACAAATCCAGATCCAATATCTGATGACTTTTCTTTTGTACTCTCTTCTGGTAACTGAATAAAACCATTAGGACCAAAACTAAAAGTACTTCCTTTAACGGGTGGGGTTATTTGTACAATTGTAACTACTGAGGGGCCAATATTTTTTACAACATCAATTACTACTGATTCTTCACCTACCACCTTTACGCTTTCTAGTGGAACTTGGGATATTGGAGTTTTAAGAGTTTCTAAATATGAAGGTAAAATACTTGAGAAAGCAGTCCAGCCTATTAATACTAAGACTAAAATAATTAAAAGTATTATAAGTTTTTTCATCAAGCAATAAATATTATATCACAGGATAAAAAATAGCTTAAAGTGAACCCACTGCATCATCTTCATCGGGCTTAGGAAAAATAGTTGCGTTGTGCGCAAGAGGTGGAACAGCCGGTGATTCTTTTTTAAATCCGATCCTAAATCTTGCTCCCCCATCTGCTATTTCAAACCCATCTACAACCCAATCCGGATCAATATCGACCAGATCTGAATTTGCTTTAGCTTGAAATTCTGGCCATAAATGCGCCACAAATTCTTCCTGTGCATCTTGTTTATCCCATTCCGCGTATGGACCATCTGCGGTATCAACTATTTCTACTGCTGGAAAATTAGTACCATTGTTTTTTAGTAACAAATCTAACTTTATATTCCTATCGGCATTACCCCTTTTAAAAAATACTCTTGTGCCTTTAATTAAAATGGCATCATCACTTCCTGTAGGCTCAATTACACCTGGTTCTAATACTTTTACTCTACCATCTTGTGTTGAAAACAAATACCCACTACCTATCATCGCATCTGCTGGCATATTAATAACTATATCCTCTTCTGTCGTTGACCCTGCCCCCTCTTTTATTTTTTCAACAATATGTTCCGGATCGCTTTCTATATTTACTACAGCCCTTAAAGGTTCAACTGCTGGAACGCTTCCTCTTGTATCTGGGACAGCAACTGGTTCTCCTCCGACTGGGGTTGCTGCACTAGCAACGGGTACTGGTAACCCAGTAACTACCCTGGTTGGCCTTGGGCGTGGTTCTCTAACTCTTGTTGACCTTGGTATTGGTAAAGTTTGAGTTGGAGTTAGCGTTGGAGCTGTAACAACATGTCCAGGTATATCAGTAAAATATTGCAATTGGTTTTTCCATACATCCTCAAGCGCAACAGTACCATCTTCAGGCTTTAGATCCTTAAGCCCTGCATGAATACGTGCTTCAGTTGTTTGAACAAGTTTTTCAAAAGTATCACTTTCTAAAATAGGCTCAAGTACTACTTTTAACGCTTTTAGCTTATTCATTGCGCTTATCGCATCAGCGTTGCTAAATCTGTTTGTAACTCCTTTAGCCGCACTAACAAAAACATCTCCCAAGGCTTCAACGCTTTGGGTTCTATCTCCAGCATAGTTAGTGTAAAAATCTGCTGCAAGATATTGCTTGAGTCTAGTTTGCAAATCTGAAGTATCTGGCGCTGCAGTTGGCTCAGCTACATTAAAGCCTAATAAACTTAGTCCTTCACTGAGATCGCCTGACGGACTTGTTTGTAGAATGGGTGTAATCGATCTTGCTCGTCCATTTGCCCATCTATCAACACGCTCGTCAAGGCTTCCTGGCTTACCCACCCATGCCTCTTGTCTCCTTGCTTCCCATTTTAAATGCATTACATCATGGGCCTCAACAGCTCTTCTGTTAAAAATCGCTACTCGTGCTTTTTCAACACTAAATGGCTGATCAACATCAAATTGACCAGACAAAATTCTTACTTGATATGCTGCAGGTGAACCAAGTTCTAATCTCTCAACATGTGGTCTTCTTCTTTCTTGCGCTGCCATTGCCATAATAGAATATCCTTTCTTTTTAAAAAAGCTTATATAATAATTGCTATTATTAAAGCGGCCCTATTTTAGCAGTTCTGATACCCCTTTTTCAAGTTGGGTATCCCTAGAGGGGTCTTTTGCATCAAGACTTACGGCTACATCTGGAGTTAAACCCTTTTCGTGAACCCATGTTCCATTAGGAGTTAACCATTTAGCAATTGTTACATGTAATCCTGCTCCATCCCCTAAATCCTCAGCAGTTTGAATTGTTCCTTTACCAAATGATGTTTCTCCAATTAATTTTGCTCTTTTATTATCTCTCAATGCACCTGAGACAATTTCTGCAGCAGAAGCACTACCTTTATTAATTAAGACAACTACTTTTTCTTCTGTAAACAAGCCTTTTCTTGTTGCATACATTATGTTTTTATCTGTTACACCATTATCTTGAGAAACAACAACCTGCCCTTTTTCCAAAAACTCAGATGAGATAAAGGCTGCATCAGATAAATATCCACCAGGATTATTTCTTAAATCAAAAACTATTCCCTTAACCCCACTATCCGCTTTTGCTTTAGTGGCAATATCACCAACTAGATTCATCCATTCTTGGTTTGTATTATCACCAAACTGAGAAAGTCT
>ERZ1292632.34-Hain-H43-01um-R2-34-length-131096-cov-7_pt2 | contig 95736 bp, 80 predicted proteins | sample MGYA00564407_ERZ1292632 | MGnify/ENA primary metagenome ERZ1292632 (study PRJEB36523, sample SAMEA6512637) | groundwater metagenome | collected 2019-01-08 | study: AquaDiva: Metagenomics assemblies of 32 groundwater samples | reverse complement strand
GGGCGTTTCGGCTGGGCGGCTCGATGCGATTGGTGAAAATGCTCGCAACAACCGCAATAATCCAACGGAACCCGAAACGCGGCTATGGAGCATCCTGTCTCGTTCCCAGCTAGGGGGATATAAGTTTCGCCGACAAGCTGTAATTGGCGATGCTATTGCTGACTTCCTTTGCCCGCGCAAAGGGCTGATCGCCGAGGTCGATGGCGATACGCACCTCGATTCAAGCGCTGACGCGCGTCGCACGGCGAAGCTGGAAGCGCAGGGCTATCATGTTTTCCGCGTTACGAACGCCGATGTGATGGGCAATCTCGAAGGCGTCGCGCGGGCGTTGCTCGATCGTCTCGAAAGCCTTCCCGATCGGCGAGCGCCCCACCCCAACCCCTCCCCTGAAGGGGAGGGGCTAAAAAGGGCATCGCCATGAGTAAGCGTAGCGGTTTGGCAATGCTGGCTTTGTTACTGCTTTGGGCGGTCGTCATTTTGCCGCTCTGGCTCATCGGCTTGGGTTATGATGCGAACGGGTTTCGTGTTCCGGTATTCGGTCGGGACAAATGGGCTGATCTGATGATCTTTTACGCGCCGCTGCTGATCAGTGCATATCTCGTAATAAAGCCGCTACGCAAAATTCTGGGACGGTGAAAAAATAATGAGCGACGAAGACGATATTCAGGATGCTCTCGCGGATTTCGCGGAGGATGTTGGCAATGGCCAGTCATGGACCGCCGCGATCCGCATATTGACCGAGGATTATGAGCTGGAAGAGGGCGAGTTGGAGGCGCGGGCGCGGAAGGATTTTGGGGATCTTGACGCCTATCAGGCCGAAGCGCGCGCGGCGCTGGAGAAGGGGGACGCGGCCTTTACCGAAAAGCTCAAGAGCGACAAGGCGTTTCACAAGGCGAAGGCGCCCAACCTCGCGCGCATGGGGCCGGTGACCGAGTTCGTGTCGGGCGTGCTGGAGAAGGGACCACCCGAGAAGGACGCGGACTGGTGGCCCTATATGCCGATCAAGCGGCATATCGATACGCTGTTCCCCGCGCCGGGCGACGTGCGCGACATGGCCTTCTGGACCGCGCGAACGTTGCAGCGGGCGCATGGGGGGTGAGGGGGTTCGCCTCCTCGATAGCGGGACACCCCTCCGTCAACCCTTCGGGTTGCCACCTCCCCTTAAAGGGGAGGATTTTTAGAACATCTACGCCGGGAATGGCTCATGCTTGATATTGAAAACCTGTCCAATGAAATCGACGGCAAGGCGATCCTCAAGGGTCTCTCGCTGCGCATCAACGCGGGGGAGGTCCATGCGATCATGGGGCCGAACGGCGCGGGGAAATCGACGCTGGCTTATACGCTGGGCGGGCGGCCGGGCTATGACGTGACGGGCGGGCGCGCGACCTTTGACGGCGTCGACCTGCTGGGACAAGAGCCGCACGAGCGCGCGGCGGCGGGGCTGTTCCTGGGGTTTCAATATCCGGTCGAGATACCGGGCGTGTCCAACCTGCAATTCCTGCGCGAGAGCCTCAACAGCCAGAAGCGCGCGCGGGGCGAGGCGGAGCTGAACGGGGGCGAGTTCATCCGGCTCGCCAAGGAGAAGGCCGGGCTGCTGGGGCTGGACATGGACATGCTCAAGCGCCCGGTGAATGTCGGCTTTTCGGGCGGCGAGAAGAAGCGGGCCGAGATGGTGCAGATGGGGATACTCGACCCCAAGCTGGCGATCCTGGACGAGACGGACTCGGGGCTGGACATCGATGCGCTCAAGATCGTGGGCGCGGGGATCAACGCGATCATGCGCCGTCCCGACAAGGCGGTGCTGCTCATCACCCATTATCAGCGGCTGCTCGACTATGTGAAGCCGGACTATGTGCATGTGCTGGCAGGGGGCCGGATCGTGAAGTCGGGCGGGCCGGAGTTGGCGCTGGCGCTGGAGCGCGAGGGCTATGCCGAGGTGGTGGCGTGACGATCGCGAGGAAGAGGCTGATCGCCATCCTGATCGGCGCGATCCTGTGGCTCGCGGCGGCGCGGCTGGTGCATTTCCTGCCCTGGCTGTTCGACGGGGGCAGAATGTCCGCCATCCTGTTCGTGGCGATCATCGTCAGCAGCTGGCTGACGGTCGACATAGTCCGGCTGGCGACGCGCGCCGGCCCCGGCCAGCTCGTGCCGCTGATGGCATGGGGGACGTTGACCGCCTTGCTGCTGGACGGGCTCGCCATCAGCTTTGCGCCGTCCTTCTACGCCTCCGTCAGCAGCGCGACCCAGTTCGGCGCGGCGGCGATCATGTGGGGGGCGGGCCTGGGCCTGCTCTTCGCACTGCTGAGGGATAAGGCGCGATGAGCCTGCTCGATCTTCCGACACGCCGGGACGAAGCCTGGCGCTACAGCGATGTGGAGGCCGTCGCGTCCGTCTGGCCCCTGCCCGCGCCGACGCGGATCGAGGTCGCGGCAGGCGAAAGCGCGGCGCATCATCTGTTGCAGGATGCGGCGGAGGGGTCCGTGGCGGTGCATGATTATGTCATCGATATCGCCGATGGCGCGCGGTGCGACTTTCATCTGCTCAATGTCGGCGGCCGGCTGGGGCGGGTGACGTTCGACGTGACGCTGGGCCGGGGCAGCCATTTCGAGCTGGGCGGTGCGATCATCGGCGGCGGGGACCAGGTGCTGGAGATCGTGACGAAGGTGCGCCACGCGCAGCCCGACGCGACCAGCGGGCAGACGATCCGGTCGATCCTGGGGCAGCGGGCGGTGGGCAGCTATCTCGGCAGCATCAACGTCGCGCGCGATGCGCAGCGGACCGATGCGTTCCAGTCGGTGAAGGCGATGCTGCTCGACCGCACCGCGACCGCGAACGCGAAGCCCGAGCTGGAGATTTTCGCCGACGATGTGAAATGCGCGCATGGCGCGACCGTGGGCGAGCTGGACAAGGCGGCGCTCTTCTACATGGCGTCCCGGGGGATGGACCCGGCGACGGCGAAGACTTTGCTGCTGAAGGCGTTCGTCGCGGGGGTGTTCGACGGGGTCGAGGACGAAGCGGTCAAGGGCGCGCTGGAGGCGGCGGCGCTGGCGAAGCTGGAGGCGCTGGTATGAGGGACGACATCATCCTCCCCTTTAAGGGGAGGTGGCAGGGCGAAGCCCTGACGGAGGGGTGTCCCGCTATCGATAGGGTGACACCCCTCCACCACCGCTTCGCGGCGGTCCCCCTCCCCTTGCAGGGGAGGATGATATGAGCGTGGCCGCCGGACTTAGCCTGCGCCACGATTTTCCCGGCGTGGGGGACTGGCATTATCTGGACAGCGCGGCCACCGCGCAGAAGCCGGGCGCTGTGATCGATGCGATCGCGCGGGCTTATGGGGCGGATTATGCGACGGTGCATCGCGGCGTTTATGAGCGGTCGGCGAATATGACGCTGGCTTATGAGGCGGCGCGGCGGAAGGTGGCGGGCTTCATCGGCGCGGCGTCGGACAGCGAGATCGTCTATGTGCGTGGCGCGACCGAGGGGATCAACCTGGTCGCGCAATGCTGGGCGGGGACTCAACTGAAAGCCGGCGACCGCATATTGCTGTCTTGCCTTGAGCATCACAGCAATATCGTGCCGTGGCAGATCGTGGCGGAAAAGGTCGGCGCGGCGATCGACGTGGTGCCGCTGACGGCGGACGGGCGGATCGATCTCGACGCGATGGCGGCGATGATGATGCCGGCGCACAGGATGGTGGCGCTGGCGCACGTGTCCAATGTGCTCGGCAGCGTGCTGGATTGCCGGCGCGCGGCCGAGATCGCGCATTCGGTAGGCGCGAAGATTCTCATCGACGGGTGCCAGGCGGTGCCGCGGCTGGCGGTGGACGTTCAGGCGCTCGATTGCGATTTCTACGTCTTTTCCGCGCACAAGCTCTATGGCCCGACCGGGATCGGCGTGCTGTGGGGGCGCAAGGAACTGCTCGACGCGATGCCGCCCTATCAGGGGGGCGGGTCGATGATCGACAAGGTGACGTTCGAGAAAACGACCTATGCGCCGCCGCCGACGCGGTTCGAGGCGGGGACGCCGCATATCACCGGCGTCGTGGGGCTTTCGGCGGCGATCGATTATGTGGAGGGCATCGGCCTCGATCGCATCCACGCGCATGAATGCGCGCTGGTGGGGAAGGCGCGGGCGGCGCTGGAGCAGATCAACAGCGTCCGCGTCTTCGGGCCGGCGGACAGTGCGGGCATATTGTCCTTCGAGGTGGAGGGGGTGCATCCGCACGATGTCGGCACCATATTGGACGAGGGCGGGGTCGCGATCCGCGCCGGCCACCATTGCGCGCAGCCGCTGATGCGGCATCTGGGCGTCGAGGCGACGGCGCGGGCGAGCTTCGGCATTTACAGCGACGAGAGCGACGTGGACGCGCTGGTCGCGGGACTGGAACGAGTGAGGAAGATCTTCGGATGACCGAGGAAAGAAAGATCATGGTCGAGGAAGTCGATGCGGTGGCAGCGCCGCCCAAGGCGCGCGTGGAGGAACCGCGCCAGCGCGACTATCTGGACGGGTTTCTGGCGCAGAAGCCGGTCGAGACGGCGGCGGGCGAGCCGGGCGGGAGCCTCTATGACGGGATCATTGATGCGCTCAAGGAAATCTACGATCCCGAGATTCCGGTCAATATCTATGATCTGGGGCTGATCTACGGCGTCGATGTGACCGACGATGGCCACGCGGTCGTCACCATGACGCTGACGACGCCGCATTGCCCGGTCGCCGAATCCATGCCGGGCGAGGTCGAACTGCGCGTCGGCGCGGTGCCGGGGGTGGGCGATGTCGAGGTGAACCTCGTGTGGGATCCGCCGTGGGACCCGCAGAAGATGAGCGACGAGGCGAAGCTCGAACTGGGGATGCTGTGATGGCTGCGGTGGGGCAGCCGAAGCGCGTGCCGCAACCACCCCACCCCCGTCCCCTCCCCTGAAGGGGAGGGGTGAAAGAGGTAGAAGATGAGCGAGACTATCACCAAGACCCGCGCGCGGCCGGCGGCCGTCCTTCTGACGCCGAGCGCGCAGGGGCGCATAGCCGAACTGATGGACCAGGCGCCCGAAGGCGCGATCGGGGTCAAGTTGTCGACCCCCAAGCGCGGCTGTTCCGGCCTTGCCTATTCGGTCGATTATGTGAGCGAAGAGGCGAAATTCGACGAGAAGATCGAGACGCCGGGCGGCGTGCTCTATATCGACGGGGCGTCGGTGCTGTATCTCGTCGGATCGACGATGGACTGGGTGGAGGATGATTTCGCCGCCGGTTTCGTGTTCAACAATCCCAACGCCAAGGGTAGCTGCGGCTGTGGGGAGAGTTTTACGGTTTGACCGTCAGTGCTCCTGCGCAAGCAGGAGCCCAGGATTGAGGGCAGGACAGTCGACCCTAGGCTCCTGCTTTCACAGGAGCACGGAGACTCCGGTGCGATGCCGCATATGCTGATCCTGGGCATGGGCTATACCGCCTCGCGGCTGGCTGACCGGCTGCGCGGGCAGGGGTGGCGCGTGACGGGCGTGCGGCGGAGCGCCGGAGACGATGTGCTGGCGTTCGAGGATGAGCGCGGGGTGCGCGCCGCCATTGCCGGGGCGAGCCATATCCTTTCGTCGGTGCCGCCGGAGGGCGAGGATGATCCGGTGCTTGTCCGCTATCGCGATGCGATCGCCGCCGCGCCGGCGCTGTGGACCGGCTATCTGTCCTCGACCGGCGTCTATGGCGACGCGGCAGGCGCCTGGGTGGATGAGGGCAGTCCGGTCGGTGCGGGCCGGCGAACGGCGCGAGTCGCCGCCGATCTCGCGTGGGGCGCGCTGCGGGCCGATATGCGGCGCTTTCGGTTGCCGGGCATTTACGGGCCGGGTCGGTCGGCGCTGGAGCGGGTGCGCGAAGGGCGGGCGCATCGGATCGACCTGACCGGGCAGGTTTTCAGCCGGGTGCATGTGGACGATATCGTTGCGGGCGTGATCGCCTCATTCGATGGGCCGGCGGGGGTCTATAATCTGGCGGACGACCTGCCCTGCGCGCAGAACCGCGTGATCGAGGCGGCGTGCGATTTGCTGGGGCTGGCGTGGCCGCCGCTGCAATCGATGGAGGAAGCGCAATTGTCGCCGATGGCGCGGGGATTCTATGCCGAGAACCGGCGGGTGGCGAACGGGCGGGCGAAGCGGCTGCTCAGGTGGCGGCCGCTCTATCCGACCTATGCGGAAGGGCTGCGGGCGTGCCTGTGATGCGGCCTGACGCGTGGTTTACGCATCATTAACCTCTGGGCTCGACAAGCGGGGCATGAGCCGCTTCGACCAACGCTTCGCCGCCCTCAGCCGTCAGATGAAAGCCATGCCCGCGCCGGGGCGCGTGGGGCGGGAGTCGCCGCCGATTACGAGCCTGATCGACCGGGTGAACGCCGCCAAGCAGCGCTATCGGGTGGGGTGACGCACCGCCCATCACCTAAAAACCGTTCGCCCTGAGCCTGTCGAAGGGCAGTGTTTTTCGAAGGAAAGTAGGGGCTTCGACAGGCTCAGCCCGAACGGAGGTTGGATGACCTGATCGGCGCTAGGCCGCTTTCGCCCGTAGCGCGATCGCCATGCCGGCGATCGCCAGCAGCGCGCCGGCGATGGCGAGGGGGGACCAGCGATAGCCCTCCACCAGGGTCGAGATCAGCATGGCGATGATCGGGATGAGGACGCTGGTATAGGCGGCGCGCCCTGCGCCCATGCGCTGGATCAGCGTGAAATAGAGGGGGAAGGTGACGACCGACCCCGCGATGCCGAGCCAGGCGACGCCGAGCAGATAGGCGGGCCGGGGATCGAACTGCGGCGGGCCGACCGTGGCCCAGGCGAACGCAGCGTTCAGTCCAGCGCCGATCAGCATCGCCCAGGTCAGCACCGCGATCATCGGCAGGCGGCGCGAGACCTCCATTCCCTGCATGACGTTCGACGCCGAAGCGCTGAGCAGCCCGGCGAAGGAGAAGGCCGCGCCCAGCAGCACCGCGTCCGGGCTGACCGTGGCGGCGCGATATTCGTGCAGCAGCATGAGGATGATGCCCGCGACCGCAACCAGCGACCCGCCGATGAAGCGGCGGCCAACCGGCTGGCGGAAGAAGAGCCACGAGAAGATCGAATTGGGGATGAGCAGCATCGCATAGATGACCGCCACCACGCCCGAGGTCAAATAATGCTCCGCGCGATAGACGAAGTTGAAGTTGAGGACGAATTGCGTCAGGCCGACGGCGGCGGCGAAGAGCAGGCCCGGCGCGCCGATGCCGAGCGGCACGCGGCGCATCCGGGCGAAGAGCGCCATCGCGATGCCGGCGAGCAGGAAGCGGTAGCAGACCGACCAGCTTGCCGGGACCGATCCGATCTGGTCGCGGATGACGATCCAGGTCGAACTCCAGATGAGGGTGACGAGGGCGAAGGGGACTGCGATCGCCGTCGGGCGCGTCGTCATGGGTCGAGCGCCGCCAGCGCGGCGGCGAACGGAGCGACGGCGGCCGCGTCCTGCGCCCAGTTGGTGACGAGCCGCGCCGCGCCATCGCCCCAGTCGTAGAAGTCGAAGCCCCGCGTGCGCAGTTGTGCCGCCTCATCAGCGGTCAGGCGCACGAACAGCTCATTGGCCTCGACCGGGTGAAGCAGGCGGGCGGGGATTGCTTGGGCCAGCGCCCGCGCGGCGGCGTTGGCGGCGCGGGCGTTGGCGAGCCAGAGGTCGCCTTCCAGCATGGCGAGGATTTGCGCGGCGAGATAGCGGCCCTTCGAGAAGAGATGGCCCGAGCGCTTGCGCCAGCGCTTCGCGTCCTCGGCCCGCACCTCGGCCTGTGGGCCGAAGAAGAGCAGGGCTTCCCCCACCATGCCGCCATTCTTGACGCAACCGAAGGAAAGGGCGTCGACGCCCGCGCGCCATGTGATGTCGGCCGGCGCGCAGCCTAGACAAGCGACCGCATTGGCGAAGCGCGCGCCGTCCATGTGGAAGCCGAGGCCATAAGCGCGGGCGAGATCGCCGAGCGCGGCGACTTCGGCGGGCAGATAGACGCGGCCATATTCGCTGGCCTGTGTGATGCTGAGCGCGCGGGCGGGGGATTGGTGGACGTCGGGGCGGATCGTCTTGAGCTTCGCCGCGACGGTATCGGGCGTCAGCTTCGCGCCGTCGCCCGGCAGCGGCATGATCGTCGCGCCATGGGTGAAGAAGCCCGGCGCGCCGCACTCGTCAATGACGATATGCGCCTCCTCATGCGCGAGGATGCCGCCATAGGGCGGGCAGAGGGTGGCGAGCGCAATGCTGTTCGCCGCCGTGCCGGTCGCAACCCAGAGCGCCTTCACCTCCGTCTCGAACAGCGCGGAGAAGGCAGAGTCGAGCCGCGCGCTCCAGCGGTCGCCGTCATAGCCGTGGTCGGCTTGATCGGCGGCGGCGATGGCGGCCATGACCTGCGGGCAGACGGGGGTGGCATTGTCGGAGAAGAAGTGCATAGGGCGGCGATAGCGAGGCGGCAGCGGCGCGGGAAGAGGCCAGCGCGGGGCGGCTGGCCCTGTTGTGATAATAGGTCAGTATATATGACCCATTGTTTCAGAAGGCGCACTGTGACATAGGCGAGCGCCTTCGAGCCAGATCAAGGAGACTCACCATGGCCGCTGAGCAGACGCCGCGCTTCACCGTCACCCGCAACAGCCAGGCTGTCGCGGCCGACCAGCGCGCGATCCTGCTCACCGATCCCGGCTTCGGACGGCTGTTCACCGACCATATGGTGACGATCCGCTACACCGAAGGGCAGGGCTGGCACAGCCACAAGGTCGAGCCGCGCGCGCCGTTCCAGCTCGATCCGGCCTGCGCGGTGCTCCATTATGCGCAGGAGATTTTCGAGGGGATGAAAGCATACCGGCTGGAGGATGGCAGCATCGCCATGTTCCGCCCGGAGGAGAATGCCCGCCGCTTCGCCGCGTCGGCCGAGCGGCTGGCGATGCCGGTGTTGCCCGAGGACATCTTCCTGGAGGCGTGCGAGGAATTGGTGAAGATCGACGCCGACTGGATTCCGGGCGGCGAGGGCAGCCTGTATCTGCGCCCCTTCCTGTTCGCGAGCGAGACCTTCCTCGGCGTGCGGCCGTCCAACGAATATATATTCTGCGTGATCGCTTCGCCCGCCGGCGCCTATTTCAAGGGCGGCAAGAAGGCGGTGACCCTGTGGGTGTCCGAGCATTTCACCCGCGCGGCGCGGGGCGGGACGGGCGCGGCCAAGTGCGGCGGCAATTATGCCGCGAGCCTCGTCGCGCAGAAGGAGGCGATATCGCACGGGTGCGACCAGGTCGTCTTTCTCGACGCCGCCGAGAATAAGTGGGTCGAGGAACTGGGCGGCATGAACGTCTTCTTCGTGATGGAGGATGGCTCGATCGTGACGCCGCCGCTGGGGGGGACGATCCTGCCCGGCATCACCCGCGATTCGATCATCAGCCTGGCGCGCTCCAAGGGGCATGATGTGCGCGAGGAGCGCTACAGCTTCGCGCAATGGCGCGACGACGCGGCGAGCGGGAAGCTGCGCGAAGCCTTCGCCTGCGGCACGGCGGCAGTGGTGACGGCGATCGGCACGGTGAAGAGCGCGGGCGGCGACTTCACCATCGGCAATGGCGATGGGGGGCTGGTGACCGAGGCGCTGCGGGGTGAGTTGACGGGTATCCAGCGGGGAACGGTGGCCGATCCGGCGGGGTGGGTGCGGCGGGTTTGAGTCCTTCCCGTTAGCTTTCCGTTTGGGGTGTTACGCCTACGACTCTCACTTTTTCGTCATTCCCGCGAAGGCGGGAATCCATCTCCCGACCTTTCGCCCAGAGGATAGCGTAGGAGATGGATCCCCGCGTTGACCTTCGGTCGCCCTTCGGGTCGCGGGGATGACGATCGGGGGGGGCGCAGCTCTGACCTTTCGGGCAGGCCGGGCGTCGGGGTGCTTCCCAATTCGGCAGTCGCTCCCTAGATAAGCGGCCATGGAACGCTACGACGTCGTGATATTGGGGGCGGGGCTGGTCGGGCTGACGCTTGGCATCGCTCTGTCCAGCCATGGGGTGCGCTGCGCCGTCATCGATCCGGCCGATCCGGTCGCGACCACCGCCGCCGGGTTCGACGGGCGGGTGTCGGCGATCAGCTCGACCAGCCTCGCGATGATGCGCGCGATCGGCGTCGCGCCGCATCTGGAGGGCAAGGGCTGCCCGATCGACCGCATCTGGGTGAGCGACGGGCTGGAACCGGGCGCGCTCGATTTCGCGCCGGATAGCGACGACGGGGTGATGGGGGTGATGGTGCCTAATCGCGACCTGCGCGTGGCGCTGGCGCGGACGGCGGCGGAGGCCGAGAATCTCACCATCTTCCAGCCCGACCGGGCGGTGCATGTGGATCGCAACGCCGATGGCGTGACGCTGACGCTGGCGAGCGGGGCGACGATCGGCGGGGCTTTGCTGGTGGCGGCGGAAGGGCGGAACAGCCCGACGCGCGAGGCGGCGGGCATCCGCACGACGCGCTGGCAGTATAAACATACCGCCATGGTGACGGCGATCGACCATGAGGTGCCGCACGCCAACACCGCCTACGAGATTTTCTATGTCGGCGGCCCTTTCGCGCTGCTGCCGATGCTGCCGGGCACCCGGTCCGCCGTGGTATGGACGGTGCCGACCGATCAGGCGCCGGCGATGCTGAAGCTGGGCGAGCGCGCCTGGCTCGCCGAAGCGCAGAAGCGGATCGGCGGATTTCTGGGCGAGATCAAACTGGCGGGGCCGCGATCCTCCTATCCGCTGGGCTTCCACCATGCGGCGCGGATCACCGATACGCGCCTGGCGCTGGTGGGGGACAGTGCGCACGCGATTCATCCGATCGCGGGGCAGGGGGTGAATCTGGGCTTCCGCGATGTCGCTGCGCTGGTGGAGGTGCTGGTGGACGGGATGCGATTGGGGCTCGATCCGGGCGACGCGCAGTTGCTGGCCCGGTATCAGCGCTGGCGCGGGCTGGACGCGATGATGACCAGCGTGGCGATGGACGGTCTGGTGCGGCTGTTCGACGTGCCGGGCAAGCTGCCCTCGCTGGTGCGCCGCGCGGGGCTGGCGGCGGTGCAGCGCGCGACCCCGCTCAAGAACCGCTTCATGGCGGAGGCGCGGGGGCAATCCGGCGCGCTGCCCAAGCTGCTGGCGGGCGAGATGGTCTGAAAAGGTTTAATGGAAGTGGGCGGCGACATCTCCTAATCCGGATGCGCGGCAATAGCGCCGCGTACCGAAAGGAGTAGAAGTTGTGAATTTGGCAGAAGTCGGCATCGCCCTTGGGGCGATGTTCGCCTTCGCGACCTTGGTTCTCAAGATTGTAGAGGTTTCGCGCTCCAAATAATACCAACCTGCAATGATCGTGACCTACAAGGCCCCTCCCCCTTGAGGGGGAGGCCGGGTGGGGGGTGTACCAACGACAGCGTGGACGCTCGGCTTCGCCTCGCTCCCCCTCCCCCGCCCCCTCCCCGCCGGGGAGGGGAGATGAGTCAGGGTCATCACAGGTTGGGCGACGGGCGGGGGCGCGTTGCCGCGCGTCCCCAAACGAGCGAACCCCCGTCATTGCCGTGCCGGGGGTTCTGTAACGAAAGTCGAAGTGTGACTTTGGCAGAAACGCACAGATACACGATCTGAGGGCTAAATTCAACCGGAGATCGCTGGCCCGTTGCGGCCGCGCGACCTTTCACCCCACCCGGTTCTCCACCAGATTGTCCACCACCGACGGGTCGGCGAGCGTGCTCGTATCCCCCAGCGCCTGCGCCGACACCTCGCCTTCCGCGATCTTGCGGAGGATGCGGCGCATGATCTTGCCGCTGCGTGTCTTGGGGAGGCCGGGGGCGAACTGGATCGCGTCGGGGGTGGCGATCGGGCCGATTTCGGTGCGGACCCATTTGACGAGGGTGGCGCGCAGGGCGTCGCTCGGTTCCTCGCCGCTGTTCAAGGTCACATAGGCGTAGATGCCCTGGCCCTTGACGTCATGCGGGAAGCCGACGACGGCGGCCTCCGCCACGGCCTCGTGCAGCACGAGCGCGCTTTCGACTTCGGCGGTGCCCATGCGGTGGCCCGAGACGTTGATGACGTCATCGACGCGGCCGGTGATCCAGTAATAGCCGTCCGCGTCGCGGCGCGCGCCGTCGCCGGTGGTATATTTGCCGGGGAAGGTGGTGAAATAGGTCTGGAAGAAGCGGTCATGATCGCCCCAGACGGTGCGCATCTGACCCGGCCAGCTTTGCGCGATGACGAGATTGCCCTCGGCCGCGCCGTCCAGCACCTTGCCCTCGCTATCGACGATCTGCGGCACGACGCCGGGCATCGGCAGGGTGGCGGAGCCGGGCTTCAAGTCGGTGGCGCCCGGCATCGGTGCGATCATCGCCGCGCCGGTCTCCGTCTGCCACCAGGTGTCGATGATCGGGCAGCGATCCTCGCCGACGACATGATGATACCAGCGCCATGCCTCCGGGTTGATCGGTTCGCCGACCGTGCCGAGCAGGCGGAGCGACTTACGGCTGGTGCGGGTCACATAATCGTCGCCCTCCTTCATCAGCGCGCGGAGCGCCGTGGGGGCGGTGAAGATGGTCTGGACCTGGTGCTTGTCCACCACTTCCCAGATACGGCTTGGGGTGGGCCAGTTGGGGACGCCTTCGTACATCAAGGTCGTCGCGCCGTTCGCCAGCGGGCCGTAGACGATATAGCTGTGCCCCGTGACCCAGCCGATGTCGGCGGCGCACCAGTAGATGTCGCCGGGGCGATAATCGAAGCAGAGTTGGTGGGTGAGGCTGGCCCAGAGCAGATAGCCGCCGGTGGTGTGCAGCACGCCCTTGGGCTTCCCCGTCGATCCCGACGTGTAGAGGATGAAGAGCGGGTCTTCGGCGTTCATCGGCTCGGGCGGGCAGTCGGCGGCGACCTTGGCCGCTTCCTCGTGCAGCCAGAGGTCGCGGCCCGGCTGCATCGCGATGTCGCCGCCGGTGGCTTTCACCACCAGCACCGTCCTGACGCCGGGGCAGTCCTTGAGCGCGGCGTCGACATTGGTCTTGAGCGGGACTTTCCTGCCGGCGCGGCAGCCTTCGTCGGCGGTGATGACGAAGGTCGAATCGCAATCCTGGATGCGGCCGGCGAGGGCTTCAGGCGAGAAGCCGCCGAACACGACCGAATGGATCGCGCCGATCCGGGCGCAGGCGAGGAGGGCGAAGGCAGCCTCCGGGATCATCGGCATATAGACGGTGATGCGGTCGCCCTTCTTCGCGCCCGCGCCCTTGAGGACATTGGCCAGGCGGCAGACCTGCTCATGCACTTGCGCGTAGGTGTAGGACCGCGTGGGTGCGTCGGGGGCGTCGGGCTCCCAGAGGATCGCGATCTGATCGGCGCGTTCGGAAAGGTGCCGGTCGATGCAGTTGGCGCTGACGTTGAGGACGCCGTCGGCGAACCAGCGGACGCCGAAATCGGCTTCGGCGAAGCTGCTTTGGTTGGTGAGGGTGGGGGCTTTGATCCAGTCGAGCCGCTTTGCCCGGTCGAGCCAATAAGCGTGCGAATCCTCGATCGAGCGGCGATAATCGGCGTCGCGGGCCGCGCGGTCCATCAGCGCCTCGCTGGCCCATGCGCCCGGCACCGGGAAATAATCGTCAGACATCGGGCATCCTTTCCATCGCGCAACCAGTTTGGCGGCTCTTCTATCGCCCCGATAGCCGGTTCGGAAGGGTGCAACATGCCGTTTATCATGGCGAAGGGGCGCGATCGCCCGCCTTATGCGCCTCGCGCTCGGAACGACATTTTGCGGCTTTCCCCTTCAGCCCCGCGCGCCTAACAGGGATCGCCTATGTGGTTGCTCTATCAATTCCCGCTCTGCCCCTTTTCCCGCAAGGTCCGGCTGCTGCTGGGCGAAAAGGGGATCGGTTATGATCTGATCCGCGAATCGCCCTGGGCGATGCGGGACGAGTTTCTGGACCTGAACCCCGCCGGCACCACGCCGGTCATGGTCGAACAGGAGAAGGGCGTGACGCTGATCGACAGCCAGGCGATCTGCGAATATTTCGAGGAGACGGTGGAGAAATTTCCGCTGATTTCCGGCACGGCGGCGGGGCGGGCGGAAGTGCGGCGGCTGACCGCCTTTTTCGACCAGAATTTCTATGGCGACGTGGTCGGCCCGCTGCTGCACGAGCGGATGAAGAAGCGCCTGATCGAGCGCGCGCCGCCCGACGCGCGCGTGCTGCGCGAGGCGATGAAGCGGGCGAACGTCCATATGGATTATATGGACTATCTGCTCGACCATCGCAGCTGGATGGCGGGTGGGACGCTGAGCCTGGCCGATATCGCGGCGGCGGCGCATCTGTCGGTCGCGGATTATCTCGGCGGGATCGACTGGGCCGGGCATGAGCCGGTCAAGCGCTGGTATGCCGGGTTCAAGTCGCGTCCGTCCTTCCGCCCGCTGCTGTCGGAGCGGATGGAGGTCATCACCCCGCCGCCCCATTATGAGAAGCCGGATTTTTAGATCATTGCGCGTTCAATCTGATCCGTTCGCTTCGAGCAGGTTCGAGCGAAGTCGAGAACCGTCAGTCGAGAAGGATGGTGCAAGCGTTCTCGATACGCCTTCTCGACTGCGCTCGAAGACTAGTCGAACCGAACGGAGGGGGTTCGGGTTTGGCGCTCGGCGCTCTAGAACGGTCAGTCAGTCTCCGCTGCCAGATAGACGCGGTTGCGGCCATGTTCCTTGGCGAGGTAGAGGGCGCGGTCGGCGGCCTTGAGGGCGGCGCGCGGATCGTCGAAGGCGAGCACGTTGGCGACGCCGGCGGAGAAACTCACCCGCTCCATCCGCTCGCCATTGGTGCGGTTGACGAGGCTGCGGCCGGCAAGATCCTCGCGCACGTCGTCCACCGCCTTGCAAGTGTCGGCGGCGCTCTTGCCGCGGAACAGCATCACAAATTCCTCGCCGCCATGGCGCGCGACATGGCAGCGGTCGTTGGACGCTTTGGCGAGCAAGCCGGCGACGAATTTCAGCACCCGGTCGCCCGTGTCATGGCCGTGGGTGTCATTGATATTCTTGAAATGATCGATGTCGCAAAAGGCGACCGAGAGCATTTCGCCATTTTCCTGCGCCGCTTTCACCTCTTCGCGCAGCACGCCTTCAAAGGCGCGGCGGTTGGGCAGGCCGGTCAGATGGTCATGCTCGGCGGCGCGGCGGGCATTTTCTAGGCTCGACTTGAGCGCCTGGGTCTGCTTCTGATTTTCGCGTAGCTGGCCTTCGACCTGGCGGGTCTTTTCGACCATCGAGCGGGTGAGGCCGACGAGGCGGGCGAGCACCGGCTCGCCGTCGCGCCCTTCCAGTTCCTTCGCTTCTTCCTGGAGCGCGGCGCCGTAGCTTTTCGCCGAGTTGCGGGATTCGTGCATGAGCCCGGTGAAGGTGCTCAGATTTTCCTCGACCTTGTCGAGCATGGCGGCGAGCGAGTCGGGGGTGACTTCGTCACTGCGCTGTTCGGCCGCGAGCGTTTCGATCCAGCCGTTGGTGATCTTGCCGCGCTCCATCATCACGGCGCGGATTGCCTTTTCGACGCCGATATTGGCGCCGGTCAGATAATCGAGCGCGACGCTGAAGTTGATCGGGGTGAGATCGAGGTCATGGGCGAAGAGGAAGTCGCCGATATCGGCATAAAGCTGGCGGCGGCGGTTGATTTCGCGGCTGGAGGCGCTGCCGGAGCGGGGTCGCTGCGTATCTGTCTCCTGATCCTCTTCGGATCGGCCCGACAGGCCGCGCGCCCAGCGCGCCAGACGGTCGGTCAGCCCATGTTGCGGGCTAGCGGATATGGTTGTTCCCCCGGTCATGCCCCTTAATACGGCGGCGCGGAAACGAGGTTAAGCGCGCGGATGGAAATTTCCGCGTCAGATGTCGGCGGCGACCAGCCAGTCGCGGAAGATGCGCACCGCGCGGGTCTGGAGCGCGCGGGGGCGGCACACGAAGAAATAGCGATAGGGGCTGTCGACGTGGATCGGGAAGAGCCGCACGAGGCGCGGATCGCCCGCCTGTTCATAATGGCTGGCGTGCATGACCGCGACGCCAAGGCCCTGTGCGGCGGCCTCCAGCATCAATTGGCCCGAATCATAATTGTCGATCGCGAGCGGTTGCAGGTCGGGCAACCCCGCCGCTTCCTTCCAGGCGTCGAAGGAGAGCGCCATGTCGCGGTGGAGCAGGACCGTCTGCTGCGCCAGCTCCTCCGGGCTGGTGAGGGCGTGCGGCCCCTCCAGCAGTTCGCGCCGGCCGATCAGATAGACTTCCTCATGATCGAGCTGGTGGGCGTAGAGGGCAGGATCGATGTCCTTCGACAGGACGATCGCGGCGTCGAGCCCTTCGCCGAGGCGCGCGACGGCATGGGGCGTGGTTTCGATGTCGATATGGAGCTGCGGATGCTGTTGCCTGAGCTTGCCGAGGTGCGGGAATAATCGCTGGGTGGCGAAGAGCGGCATGACCGCGAGGCGCAGGCGAAGCTGGTTGCCGCCGCTCTGGATATTTTCAAGCGCGAGGCTGAGCGAATCGAGCGCCGGGGCGATATCGTCCAGCAGGCGCTGGCCGTCGGCGTTGATCTCCAAGGCCTGATGCTTGCGATCAAACAAAGGGCGGCCGATGAAGCGTTCGAGCGCCTGGACGCGCCGGCTGAGCGCCGGAGTCGACAGCGCAAGCTCCTCCGCGGCCGCCTTGACCGAGCCGAGGCGCGCGACCTGAACAAAGGCCTCAAGGGCCGTGAGGGGCGGCAATCTGCGCATATTCCGTCTATCGTCCGAACCCGATCCGCTGCGCCGCGTCAATTCTCTTTATCGAACGGCGCGCAGCCCGGTTCCAAGCATCCTGCCCCTAAAGAGCAGGAAATCGGGCAAAATGGCAAGATGCAATTTTTGCAATCAGTCATCTTCTTTCGCACTTGCAATATTTCACGTTGCAACGCATATAGGAACTGCCTTTCAGGCATCCTCTCCTAAAACTTTCCGGGCCGGCATTTTGCCGGCCCTTTTTTTGTCCCATGTTATCGCCTGCCCAAGGGTCTTTCCGATCGCTGCCGCGTTCCCTATCTCGTTACGGAGCGACAAAGACGGGGACGATGCGTGGCCGATCAGGACAAGACCGGACGGAAGATACAGGTGGCCAATGCGCGGCCGGAGGATGCGGGGCGCGGACTTGCGCGCTTGCCGCTCGCCGTGATGGCGGAGCTGCATCTGGCCGAGGGCGATGTTGTGGAGATTATCGGCAAGCGGTCGACCTCCGCGCGGGTGGTGCGGCCCTATAAGGAGGATGAGGGGCTGGACGTGCTGCGGCTCGACGGGCTCCAGCGCGCCAATGCCGGCGTCGGGTCGGGCGATTTCGTCCAGATCGCCAAGATCGAGCCGCGCCCGGCGCAACGGGTGGTGTTCGCGCCTGCACAAAATAACCTGCGGCTCCAGGGCAATCCCGATGCGCTGAAGCGCGTCTTCTTCCAGCGGCCGCTCGCCGCCGGGGATATCGTCGCGACCGCCGGGCAGCAGCAGGTGCCGCCCACGGACATGCCGCCGCAGCTGCGCCAGATGCTGGCCGCGCCGGCCTATGCGCTCCAGGAAATCCGGCTGGTGGTCGTATCGACTACGCCCAAGGGGGTGGTGCACATCGACGGCGACACCGAGGTCGAGCTGCGCGCCGAATATGAGGAGCCGCGCGAGCTGCGCCGCGCCGACGTCACCTATGACGATGTCGGCGGCATGGCCGACACGATCGACCAGCTGCGCGAGATGGTGGAGCTGCCGCTGCGCTACCCCGAACTGTTCGAGCGGCTGGGGGTCGATCCGCCCAAGGGGGTGCTGCTCCACGGGCCGCCGGGGACGGGCAAGACGCGCCTCGCCCGCGCCGTCGCCAATGAGGCGGAGGCGGAATTCTTCCTCATCAACGGGCCGGAAATCATGGGCTCCGCCTATGGCGAGTCGGAAAAGCAGCTGCGCGAGATATTCGAGGCGGCGAGCAAGTCCGCGCCCTCGATCCTGTTCATCGACGAGATCGATTCGATCGCGCCCAAACGCGGCAATGTGACCGGCGAGACCGAGAAAAGGCTGGTCGCGCAGTTGCTGACGCTGATGGACGGGCTGGAGCCGCGCGCCAATCTGGTGGTGATCGCGGCGACCAACCGGCCCGAAGCGATCGACGAGGCGCTGCGGCGGCCGGGCCGCTTTGACCGCGAGATCATCGTCGGCGTCCCCGACGAGCGCGGACGGCGCGAGATTTTGGGCATCCATACTCGCGGGATGCCGCTGGGCGACAAGGTGGACCTGTCCGAACTGGCGCGCATGACCTACGGCTTTGTCGGCGCGGACCTGGCGGCGCTGAGCCGTGAGGCGGCGATCGAGACGGTGCGCCGGTTCATGCCGCGCCTCAATCTGGAGGAAGGGACGATTCCCCAGGATGTGCTGGAGGAATTGTCGGTCACGCGCGAAGACTTCATGTCCGCGATCAAGCGGGTCCAGCCTTCGGCGATGCGCGAAGTGATGGTGCAGGCGCCCAATATCGGCTGGTCCGATATCGGCGGGCTGGACGAGGCACAGATGCGCCTGAAGGAAGGGGTCGAACTGCCGCTCAAAGACCCCGACGCCTTTCGCCGCATCGGCATCCGTCCAGCCAAGGGCTTTCTGCTCTACGGTCCGCCCGGCACCGGCAAGACATTGCTGGCGAAGGCGGTGGCGCGCGAGGCGCAGGCCAATTTCATCGCGACCAAATCGAGCGATCTCCTCAGCAAATGGTATGGGGAGAGCGAGCAGCAGATCGCCCGCCTCTTCGCGCGGGCGCGGCAGGTGGCGCCCACGGTCATCTTCATCGACGAGCTGGACAGCCTGGTCCCCGCGCGCGGCGGGGGGCTGGGCGAGCCGGCGGTGACCGAGCGGGTGGTGAACACCATCCTGGCGGAGATGGATGGGCTGGAGGAATTGCAGTCCGTCGTCGTGATCGGCGCGACCAACCGGCCGACTCTGGTCGATCCGGCGCTGTTGCGGCCGGGGCGGTTCGATGAATTGATCTATGTGCCGGTGCCCGACGAGGCCGGGCGGCGGCGCATCCTTGGCATCCATACCGGCAAGATGCCCTTGGGCGACGATGTCGATCTCGACTATCTGGCGCGCGAGACCGAGCGGTTCACCGGCGCGGACCTGGAGGATCTGGTGCGGCGGGCCGGGCTCGTCGCGCTGCGCCAGTCGCTGAGCGTCGACAAGGTGACCCAGGCGCATTTCGAGGAGGCGCTCAAAGATACGCGCGCGTCGGTGACGCCGGAGATGGAGCGCGAATATGAGCAGATCCAGTCGCAGCTGAAGCAGCGGGCGATGGAAGTGTCGCCGATCGGCTTCATCGCGCCGGGCATGGTCCGATCGCGCGACCGGGAAGGATGAGGAACGGGTGGCGGCGGATGAACCCATCCGTCCCTCCTGTGTTTATGACAAGTCTGTTGCAAAGACGATCGCCGCCCGGCACGACCATGCGCAGCATTTTGACACGAGAGAATAGGCGAGCGTTGATGGCCTCCATTCCACTGAAAAAGCATGATAATGTCGCGGGGTCATTCTGGAGCCAATGGTCGCTCTTCTTCCGTCAGTTCGTGCGGCATCCCGGCATGATCGGGTCGGTCATCCCGTCCTCGGCCGTGCTGGTCGACCGGATGCTGGATCAGGTGGACTGGCGATCGACCCGGCTGTTCGTGGAATATGGGCCGGGGGTGGGCACCTTCACCCGGTCGATCCTGGACCGGCTGCCCGCCGACGCCATGCTGATCGCGATCGACCTGAACCCCGATTTCGTGGCCTGGCTGGAGGCGCATATCGCCGATCCCCGGCTGCGGGTGGTCCATGGGTCGGCGGCCGACGTGCGGCGCTTCATCCGGGAAGCGGGCCATGTCGAGGCGGATTATGTGCTGTCGGGCATTCCTTTTTCGACCCTGCCCGATGGCGTCGGCGCGCAGATTTGCGCCGAGACCAAGGCGGCGCTGCGGCCGGGCGGATCGTTCCTGATCTACCAATATTCGCGATTCGTGATGCGGCTGCTGCGCCCGCTGTTCGGCGAGATTTCCGACGCGATGGAATGGCGCAACATCCCGCCGTGCCGGATGATCCGCGCGACGCGGGAGGAAGAGCTGGCGCAGGCGGCCTGATCGGGCTGGCGCCGCCGCTTTTGTTACGGAATTGTCATGAAAAAAAGGCCGCATCCCTACCCCGTATAGGGTATGTAGATGCGATGCGGACTCGATAGGACGAGGGCGAGGCGGAGCAGTTCGCCCACCGGCGGCCGGATCATTCGCGACCCATGATCCGGCCGTCGAACCTTTGGCGGCGGAGCCCGTTTGTCGCGGATCGCTTTCATGCTAAGGCGCGGCTCGATCCATTCCGGCGAGACCTTTTCCATGAACGACCTGACCCAGACCCCCGAAATGCTGATCGCGACGCTCGGCGCGCGGGCGCGCGCCGCCGCCGCCGTGCTGGCGCAGGCGAGCGACGCGCAGAAGGCCGACGCTTTGCGCCGCGCCGCGCAGGCGGTGCGGGACCATGCGCCGGCGATCATCGCCGCCAATGCCCGCGACATGGAAAATGCCGCCGCCAACGGCCTGTCGCGCGCGATGCTCGACCGGCTGAAGCTGGACGAGGGGCGGATCGCGGGCGCGGCGGCAGGCGTGGAGCAGGTGGCGACGCTGCCCAATCCGCTGGGCAGCGTGATCGACACGATCGTCCGGCCCAATGGCCTCGAACTCAGCCGGGTGCGGGTGCCGCTGGGCGTGATCGGCATCATCTACGAAAGCCGGCCCAATGTGACGGCAGACGCGGCGGCCTTGTGCCTGCGCGCGGGCAATGCGGTGATCCTGCGCGGCGGCAGCGAGGCGAAGGAAAGCAACCGCGCCATCCATGCCGCGATGATCGAGGGGATTATCGCCGCTGGCCTGCCCGCCGAAGCGGTGCAACTGGTGCCGACGACCGACCGTGCGGCGGTGGGCGCGCTGCTGAAAGCCGCCGAGTTCGTCGATCTGATCGTGCCGCGCGGGGGCAAGAGCCTGGTGGCGCGGGTGCAGGAGGAAGCGCGGGTGCCGGTGCTGGCGCATCTCGACGGGATCAACCACAGCTATGTCGATGCTGCGGCCGATCCGGCGATGGCGCGCAGCCTGGTGGTGAACGCCAAGATGCGCCGTACCGGCATTTGCGGCGCGACCGAAACGGTGCTGATCGACCGGGCTTTTAGCGAAGGCGCGTCGATCGTGGCGGCATTGCTCGACGCGGGCTGCGAAGTGCGCGGCGACGCCGGCGTGCAGGCGATGGACGCGCGGGTGAGCGCGGCGGCGGACGAGGATTGGGACACCGAATATCTCGACGCGATCGTGTCGGTGGCGCAGGTCGATGGGGTGGACGGGGCGATCGCGCATATCGCGGCTCATGCGAGCCACCATACCGACGCGATCATCACCGACGATGCGGCGACCGCCGAGCATTTCCTGAACGCGGTCGACAGCGCGATCGTGATGTGGAACGCCTCGACGCAGTTCGCCGATGGCGGCGAGTTCGGGCTGGGGGCGGAAATCGGCATTTCGACCGGGCGGCTCCATGCGCGCGGGCCTGTGGCGCTGGAGGGGCTGACGACCTATAAGTGGATCGTGCGGGGGACGGGGCAGGTGCGGCCTTGAAACCACCGTCATCCCAGCGTAGGCTGGGATCTCCCTTCTTCTGTTCGCGCCAGGACCGAAGAAAAGAGAGATGCCAGCCTTCGCTGGCATGACGGGGAAGGGTTATGCTTTCACCACCTCGTCGATCGCCTTGAGCTTCTCCAGCATCGGCGCGACCCATTCCAGCGGAAGCATGACCGGGCCGTCCGAGGGCGCGTTGTCGGGGTCTTGATGGGCTTCGGCGAAGATGGCGGCGACGCCGGCGGCGATGGCGCTGCGGGCGAGGAGGGGGGCGTATTCGCGCTGGCCGCCCGAGGCTGAACCCAAGCCGCCGGGCTGCTGCACCGAATGGGTGGCGTCGAATATCACCGGATAGCCGGTCTGCGCCATGACGGGCAGCGCGCGCATGTCGCTGACCAAAGTGTTGTAGCCGAAGCTCGCGCCGCGTTCGGTGAGCAATATGCGCTCGTTGCCGGTGGAGGCGACCTTTTGCGCCACCGCCGCCATGTCCCAGGGGGCGAGGAACTGGCCCTTCTTGACGTTGACGACCGCGCCGGTGCGGCCGGCGGCGAGCAGCAGGTCGGTCTGGCGGCAGAGGAAGGCCGGGATCTGGAGGATGTCGACCGCTTGCGCGGCAGCCTCCACCTGGGTCGCGTCGTGAACGTCGGTGAGGACGGGGCAGCCGAGGCTCGCCTTCACCTCCGCGAGGATGGCGAGGCCAGCGTCTATGCCGACGCCGCGCTGGCCGGAGACGGAGGTGCGGTTCGCCTTGTCGAAGCTGCTCTTGAAGATGAAGGGGACGCCCGCGCCCGCCGCCGCCTTTGACAAGGCTTCGGCCATGAAGAGGGCGTGGTCGCGGCTTTCGATCTGGCAGGGGCCGGAGATGAGGACGAAGGGGCGGTCATTGGCGATCGTCACCTCGCCGACCTGCACGGTACGCACGCTCATTTTGGCGCTTTCACGAAGCGGCGGAGCAACTGGCCGCGCCACAGCCCCTTGCCGGGGTGATAGTTCCAGCAGAACCAGCCGAAAGCGAGGCAGGCGAGCAAAGCGGGCAGCGCCATCGGATCGCCGTTCGCCTTCATATGGCGGTAGAAGGTGAGGTCCGCGCGCCAGCGGTCGCGCTCGCTGCCGCCGCCATTGATGCCGTACATATTGTCATGCCGCCGGCAACCGACATTGCGGTTGTATTTCCGGTGGTCGATGAAATAGCAGTAGTCGCGTTCGGGCGTGGTCATGCGCGCGATTAGGGCGGGGCCGGTGCAAAAGTTCAAGCGCAAAGTCTTTTATCTCGGCGGATTCGACCCGCGCGGCGTGCGTTTCTATCACCATCTCTATCGCGAGCAGGCGGCGCGGCACGCCGCGCTGACCGGCGACCCCATCGATGTGAGCGCGCGGCGGGCGGGGCCGGCGTCTTCGGCGATCTGGACGGTCGAGAATCCGGCGGCCGGGGTCGAGACCGACTATGAATATCTGCGCTGGGAGGATCTGGTCGGAAAGGTGTGGGTCCGCAATCCGTTGACCCTCGCCTGGCGGTCGATCGCCACCTATGTCGGCCATGCGCGCTTCATGCAGTTCAAGCGGATGAAGAGGCTGCGGCCGGGGCCGGTGCTGACCATCTGCTACCCACCCTTTCTGGCGGTGATGATCCCGTTGCTGTTCGCGCTGATCCCCGCGCTCCTGCTGTGGACCGTCCTGCCCTTCTGGGCGGCGGCGCTGATCGGGATCGGGGTGAGCGCGGCCTTTTCGGGGAAATGGCTGACCAAGCTGGTGGTGCCCTGGCTGCTGCGCTTCACCTATTATCATCATGGGCTGGCGGCGCGGGGGCCGGGCGAGGCGCTGGACGAAAGGCTGGACCTGTTCGCGCGGCGGATCGTCGCGGAGCTGGACGGGCCGTGGGACGAGATATTGCTGGTGACCCACAGCGCCGGGACGATCCTCGGCATGTCGCTGATGCGGCGCATCTTCGACCTGCGCGGCGACAGGCTGCCGGATCATTTCGCGATGGTGGGGCTGGGTCAGGTGGTGCCGGTGATTGCGCTGCGGACCGATGCGCGCTGGTATCATGCGGACTTGAAAGCGCTCGCCGACAAGCATTTCCGCTATGTCGACCTGTCCTACCCGCCCGACGGCGCGGCCTATTTCAACGTCAATCCGTTCTTGCTGGAAGGCGAAGCCCATGCCGCACGGGTGGACATGCTCTCGCCGCGCTTTCACCTTTTCTACCGGCCGGAAAATCACAATAAGGGCTGGTCGAACAAATATGAGGCGCATTTCGATTATCTGCGGGTGGGAGACAGCGTGTCGCCGGTCGATTTCATCAGCCTGACTGCCGGGCCGCGCCGGCTGGACGACGCCATCGCCGCCTTTCGGGCCATCCCATGACCGAGCCGCTCTTCACCCCGCCCTTCCCGCAACCCACGCGCAACAAGCGCACCATGCTGCGCCGCTTCTTCATCGGCTGGCACAGCTGGATCCATGTGCTGTTCGAGAAAAGCTATACGATGAAGATGGGCGAAGTGCGGGGCAAGGGGCAGCTCATGTACATCGCCAACGAACTGCCTTTGGTCGATCGCATCCTCAAGGGCGGGACCGAATTTCCCAAGCATCGCGAGCTGGTGAAGGGGCTGTGGCCGCTGATCGGCAATAGCGTCTTTTCCGCCAATGGCGAGGATTGGGAAAATCAGCGGGCGATGGTCAATCCCGCCTTCGCCCACACCGCGCTCGCCAAGTCGATGCCGCTGATGGTGGGGGCGGCCGACGCCTTTCTGGAGCGGATCGATGGAATGGATCGGTCACGCCCGATCGACGTCGATCCGATGATGACTCATGTCGCGGCGGACATCATCTTTCGCACCTTGTTCTCGCAGACGCTGGACTTGAAGCGATCCGCGATCATCCACAAGGCGTTCGGGCGGTTCCAGCGGCTGTCGCATTCGGCGTCGATGCTGGGGCTGTACGGCTTGCCGAGCCGCTGGTTCGAGAAAAGGTCAGAGCAGCCGGCGGAAGCGATCCGCGAGGTGTTCCGTCCGATTGTGGAGGCACGGTTCGATGCGTTTCACGCCGGCGAGGCGAGCGAGCATAAGGACATCCTCCAGTCGCTGGTGGAGGCGAAGCATCCCGAGACGGGGGCGCATTTCACCTTCAAGGAGCTGATGGACCAGGTCGCGACCATCTTCCTGGCGGGGCATGAGACGTCGGCCAGCACCATGACCTGGGCGCTCTACCTGCTCGCCGAATGCGCGCATATCCAGGATCGGGCGCGGGCCGAGGTCGCCGAGATTGCCGGGGACCAGCCCTTTACCGCCGCGATGCTGAAGGACATGCATATGGTCCGCAACGTCTTCAAGGAGACGCTGCGCCTCTATCCGCCGCTCGCCTTCTTCCCGCGCGAGGTGCCGTGCCCGATGCAGATGCGCGACAAGCAGCTGGTGCCGGGCGCGATGCTGGTGGTCGCGCCCTGGTTGACGCAGCGGAACAAGGACAACTGGGCGTGCCCGCACAGTTTCGATCCCGATCGCTTCGCCGATCCCGCCAATGCCGAGATGGTGAAGCAGGCCTGGTTCCCGTTCAGCCGGGGGCCGCGCGTATGCGTGGGGGCGGGCTTTGCCCAGCAGGAGGGGATGACGGTGATCGCCAGCATCGTGCGCCGTTACCGGCTGACCGTCGCCAGCGGGTTCAAGCCCGAGCCGATCAGCCGCCTGACGGTGCGGCCGCGCCGGGGGATGAAGCTGATGTTCGAGGCGATCGGCTAGGCGTCGTCTCCTCCTCGGGCGCGACATCAACGCTGACCGACAGGCTCTGCCCCGCGCCGCCGACGAACAGGCCGTCCATCGGCGCGACATCGGCATAGTCGCGGCCCATGGCGACGAAGAGGTGCCCTTCGCCCGCGATGCAGCCATTGGTGGGATCAAAGCCGATCCAGCCGCGCGTCGGCCCGCACCATAGCATCACCCAGGCGTGCATCGCGTCCGCGCCGACGAGGCGGGGCATACCGGGCGGGGGCAGGGTGCGCAGGTATCCGCTGACATAGGCGGCAGGCAGGCCGGCGTGGCGCAGCGCGACAAGCATGACATGGGCGAAATCCTGGCAGACGCCATGGCGGGCGGCGAAGGCGTCGGCGACCGGGGTGCCGGCATCGGTGACGCCCGCCTGATAGCGGAACTCGGCGCGGATGCGCTGCGCAAGGTCGAGCGCGGCGGTGACGATCGGCTGGTCGGGGGCGAGGGTCGCGCCGGCCCATGCGCCGATCTGCGCCAGCAGCGGTGCGCGCGCGGAGGCGTAGAGATAATGGGCGGGGGCGGCCGGCCCCATGTCGCGATTGGCGAGCGCGGCGTCAGCGACCGAGGCGATGACGGGATCGTCGGGCTGCGGCGCGATGACGCCGCCCTGCACCCCGGCGCGGAAGCGGCTTTCGATGATGAGTTCGCGGATGGGGCTTTCGATCACCAGCCGCGCGACCTGCACCGGCCAGGCGGCGGGGCGCGATTCGATGATGGCGGGGGCGGGATCGACGCTCAGTTGGTGGTCGGAGGTCCATTGGCCGGGCCAGGGTGCCGGCTTCAGGCGCAGGTTGAAACGGGCGAGCCGGACCGGCGCGGCGTAGCGGAGGGTCGTGCGGTGGCGGACATGGTAGATCATGCGAGCAGGTCCGCGCTTTCGGTCTTGCGCACCTGAAGGAAATAGCGCTGGCCGATCGCGTCGGAGAGGCCGAGCAGGCGGCTTTCGGCGTCGGCGATGTCGGCGATCGCCAGCATGTCGCCGGTCAGGGGCGCGAGCCGGGCGACGAGCGCGTCGGCCAGGCGGCGGGGTTCTTCGGGCATTCCATCGGCGCGCAGGGTCGGGAGCGCGGCGACATGATCGGCGAGGCGCTGCGCCTGGTAGAGGATCGCGCGGGGATTATGCGGTTCGAGCGCGAGCAGATCGCGCACCGGAGCGAGCGCGGGGCCGGAAAGATAGCGGGTGCGGTAGCTGATCTGGCTATCCATCAGGTCGAGCAGCAGGATGAGATCATCGTCGCTCGCATTGTCGCCGCCGAACAGGGTGAGGAGGCGGCAGCCGGCGATGGCGCGCTCCATGCGGCGGCCCATGTCGTGGAAGCGCCAGCCGTCGCTGCGGCCCATATTCTCCGCCGCCAGGCCCGACAAAGCGGAGAAGCGCTCGATGAGGCGCGAGGAGGCGTCGAGCAATGTTTCGGTGACCGCGCCGTCGAAGGCGGGGAGGGGCAGGCGGACGAGCCGCCAGAAGTCGCTCGCCAGCCGGTCGCGCAGCCCTTCGCCGATATTGGCGACGTTGGCCATCAGCGCGCGGACGCTGCCGGGCTGGCGCGCGTCGCCGAGCGCAGTCGCGCAGAGCGGGCCGACCGCCGCGCCGCCGCCCGGCACCGCGCCCCAGAGGCTGAGCTGATCGACCAGCCGGGCCATGGTGGGGCTGGCGAGCGAGGGGCCAAGATCGGCCTCGATCGACCCGCCGGCGATGGCGCGGATGAGGCGGGTGGTGGCCTCGGCGCGCTCAATATAGCGGCCGAGCCAGAAGAGATTGTCCGCCGCCTTGGCCGGGAGCATCCCGCCGATGCGCCGGATGGCGGGGGTTCCGCCGCCCAAGAGGCTGTCGGGCGGGGCGGGCTTGTCATCGACCACGCACATATCGGCGGACATGTCGCCCCGGCCCATCAGCGCCGCGCGAATGTCGCCATGGGCGGCGAGCCGGGCGAAGGCGCCGGGCATGACCCGCCAGTGCCCGGCCGCGTCGCGCGCGACGAAGAGGCGCAGGGTGAAGGGGAGGGGCGCGAGCTGCCCCTCGATGATCGCGGGGGTGGTGGACAGCTTCACCAGCTCCTGCCCCACATAGTCCATCGGGCGGCGCGCCATCGCGTCGAGCAGGGCGGCGCGCTGGCCGGGGTCGAGCGCGGAACCGGGGAGGAAATGGCTACGGGGGAGGCCGGGGGCGTCCTGATCGAAGGCGGAGCCGACGACGAGATCGTCGAGCCGGGCGCGGACATGATCGCGCTCGCGCGGCTGGCCGGACCACCAGGTCGCGATATTGGGGAGGATGAGGTCGGCGCCCATCAGTGCGCGTGAAAGCTGCGGCAGGAAGGCGGCGAAGGCGCGCGATTCGATGACGCCCGCGCCGGGCCAGTTGCCGATCATGAGGCCGCCGCGCGCGCAGGCGTCATAGAGGTCGGGGACGCCGATCCGCGATTTGGGATCGAAGGCGAGCGGATCGATGAAGCGGCTGTCCATCCAGCGCCACAGGCCGTCGATGCGCTTCAAGCCCTGGATGGTGCGGACGAACAGGCGGCCGTCCGAGACGATGAGATCGTCGCCCTCGACCAGCAGAAGCCCCAGATAGCGGGCGAGATGCGCCTGTTCGGCATAGCTCTGGTTGAAGCGGCCGGGGGTGAGAAGGCCGATGCGCGGATCGGCGCGGGCGCAGTCGGCGGCGAGGCCACGGCGCAGTTCGGTGAAGAAGGGGGCGAGGCGGCGGGCGTGCAGCGCGCTCAAGAGGTCGCCGGTGGCGCGCGACAAAGCAAGGCGGTTTTCCAGCGCATAGCCAACGCCCACGGGGGTGCGAACCCGGTCGGCGAGGACGCGCCATTCGCCGGCCGGGCCGCGCCCGATGTCGGCGGCGTAGAAATGGAGGTGATGGCCGCGCGGCGGCGGCGTGCCAGTCATCACCCGCCAATAATGCGGGCTGCCGGTGACGACGCTCGCCGGCAGCTTGCCGTCGCGGACGAGCGACTGGGTCAAGTAGATGTCGGAGATCACCCGTTCGAGCAGCTCGGCGCGCTGGACGAGGCCGCGCTCGATATGCGCCCATTCGGCAGCGCCGATCAGCAGCGGCACCGGGCCGAGCGGCCAGGCGCGCTCCTGCTCGTCGCCGGTGAGGCGGAAGGCGAGACCCTGTTCGGCCGCCTGCCGGCCGACATGATCGGCGAGGATCGCGGGATCGCCCTGCGCCTGGGTCGAGAGGCGATCGAGCATCATGCGCCAGCGCGGGGCCATCTCCGCCGACGCGCCGGCGAACATATCGCCCTGCGGCGCGGCGGCGAGGTAGGCGTCGGCCCAGTCGCGGGTCAGGGTCGTTGCCATCACCCTGCCGCGTGCGGCAAGCGCAGGTCGAGCGTCATGGGGAATTCGCCCGGCAGTTCGGGCGGGGGCATGTCGACCGGGCCGGGGGTGTGGCCATGATCCTGGAAGCGCGCCTTGCGGCGGCTTTCGGCTTCATAGCCGTTGATCGGCAGCGTGTCGTAATTGCGCCCGCCCGGATGCGCGACATGATAGACGCAGCCGCCCAGCGAGCGGCCGCTCCAGCTATCGAATATATCGAAGGTGAGCGGCGCGTTGGTCGGGAGTTGGGGGTGGAGGCAGTTGGCGGGCGCCCATGCCTTGTAGCGCACGCCGCCTACGGCCTCGCCCGGCACTGCGGTCGGCGTCATCGGCACGCGGCGGCCGTTGCAGGCGACGATGTGGCGGCCAGCGACCAGGCCGGTGGCGCGCACCTGCAAGCGTTCGGTCGAGGAGTCCACGTAGCGCACCGTGCCGCCGATCGCGCCGGTTTCGCCGAGCACGTTCCAGGGTTCAAGCGCATGGGTGATTTCGAGGCCGACGCCGCCGGCGTCCACTTCGCCATGGACGGGGAAGCGGAACTGGCGCTGCGCCTCGAACCAGTTGGGGTCGAAATCATAGCCGCCGCCGCGCAGGTCGGCGAGCACTTCGAGGAAATCGCTCCACACGAAATGGGGCAGCATGAAGCGGTCGTGCAGCGCCGTCCCCCAGCGCACGAAGCCGCCCTGCTGCGGATGCCGCCAGAACCAGGCGGTGAGCGCGCGCAGCAGCAGTTGCTGGACGAGGCTCATCTTCGCTTCGGGCGGCATTTCGAACCCGCGAAATTCGAGCAGGCCGAGGCGTCCGGTCGGGCCGTCGGGCGAGAACATCTTGTCGATGCAGATTTCGGTGCGGTGGGTGTTGCCGGTCACGTCCACCAGCAGGTTGCGGAACAGCCGGTCGACCAGCCAGGGCGGCGGCAGCTTGTCCACGCCCTCGCGGATCGGATCGGGCACCTGCGCCAGCGCGATCTCCAGTTCATAGAGGCCGTCATGCCGGGCCTCGTCGATGCGCGGCGCCTGGCTGGTCGGGCCGATGAAGAGGCCGGAGAAGAGATAGGAGAGCGAGGGGTGGCGCTGCCAGTAGAGGACGAAGCTTTTCAGCAAGTCCGGGCGGCGGATGAAGGGGGAGTCGGTGAGGGTCGGGCCGCCCAGCACGATATGATTGCCGCCGCCGGTGCCGATCGAGCGGCCGTCGACCATGAACTTGTCGGCGGTAAGCTGGCATTCGCGCGCGGCGGCGTAGAGGCGTTCGGTGATGTCCACCGTCTCGGCCCAGCTGGCGGCGGGGTGGACATTGACCTCGATCACGCCGGGGTCGGGCGTGGCTTTGAGCACATTGAGGCGCGGGTCGGGCGGCGGGGCATAGCCCTCGATCCTCACGGGGATGCGGGTCGCTTCCGCCACGCGCTCGACCTCGGCGATCAGTTCGAGATAATCCTCCAGTTCGCGGACCGGCGGCAGGAAGACCGAGAGATGGCGCCCATGCGGCTCGACGGTGATGGCGGTGCGGACCGCGCCTTCGATGAAGACCTGCTCGACCCGCTCCTGCGCCGCCGCGCCGCCCTCCGCATCGGCGACGCGCTGGACGCGCTGCGCTTCCTCGCGGCTGGCGGGTTCGCTCACTTGCGCGCGGAAATCGGCGAGCGGCCCGCGCGGTTCGCTGGTGTCGCGGGGGTGGATATAGGGGTAGGCGGATTCGGGCACATGCGGCAGCGATCCCAGCGGCAGGCGATAGCCGAGCGCGGAGTCGCCGGGCACCGCGAACAGCTTGCCGCGGCGCAATTGCCAGATTTCGCTCTGCCAGCGCGGGGTCTGCGCCGCCGCCTGCCAGCGCTGGACGGGGAGGACATAGCCGACCGGCTGGTCGAGCCCGCGCTCGAAGGTCTTTACCATGCGGGCGCGGGCTTCGGGGTCGGCGATGGCGGGGTCTTGCGGATCGGTGTTGATCGGGAGGTCTGCTTCCTTCACCATCCAGACCGCCGGGTCTTCATAGACCGGGTGGGTGTATTCCTCGGTGAAACCCATATTGCCGGCGAGCGCGGCGAGCGCGGCGAGGAAGGCGCGGGCGTCCTCCGCCGTGGTCGCGCGCGCGCCGTCCGGCGGATCATCGGTGGCGATCAGGCTCTCGTCGCGCCAGATCGCCACCCCGTCCTGTCGCCAATAGACGGCGTATGCCCAGCGCGGCAGGCTTTCGCCTGGATACCATTTGCCCTGCCCATGGTGCAGCAGCCCGCCCGGCGCGAATTCCGCCCGCAGCTTGCGGATCAGGCGGTCGGCGTAGGACGCCTTGGTCGGGCCGACCGCGTCGCCATTCCATTCGCCCGCCTCGCCGCCGCCCTCGGCGACGAAGGTCGGCTCGCCGCCGATAGTGAGGCGCACGTCCTGCGCTTGGAGGTCGGCGTCCACCTGCGCGCCCAGCGCCATCACCGCGTCCCAGCGCGCGTCGGTGAAGGGCTTGGTGATGCGCACGGCTTCGGCAATGCGGCTGACGCTCATTTCGAAATGAAAATCGACTTCCGCCGGTTCGGCCATGCCGCTGATCGGGGCGGCGGACTTATAATGGGGCGTAGCGCAGAGCGGGATATGGCCCTCGCCCGCGAACATGCCGCTGGTCGCGTCGAGCGCGACCCAGCCGGCGCCCGGTACATAGGCTTCGGCCCAGGCGTGGAGATCGACCACATCCTGGGTCACCCCCTTCGGCCCCTCGATCGGCTCGACATCGGCGACGAGCTGGATCGAATAGCCCGACACGAAGCGGGCGGCGAAGCCCAGCCGGCGCAGCAGTTGCACGAGCAGCCAGGCGGAATCGCGGCAGGAGCCGGTGCCGATCTCCAGCGTTTCCTCAGGGCTCTGGACGCCGGCCTCCATGCGGATGACATAGCCGACCTGGCTTTGCAGGCGGCGGTTGACCTCGACCAGGAAGTCGACGGTGCGGCCCTCATGCCCCTGATGCTCGGCCACCAGCGCCTCGAACAGCGGCCCCTGCGCCTCCACGTCGAAATAGGCGGCGAGGTCGGTCCTTAGCTGATCGTCATAGGCGAAGGGATAGTCCTCCGCATAAGGCTCCACGAAGAAGTCGAACGGGTTGATGATGTCGAGATCGGCGAGCAGGTCGACTTCGATCGAGAAATGATCGACCGGATCGGGAAAGACGATCCGCGCCAGCCAGTTGCCGTGCGGGTCTTGCTGCCAGTTCAGGAAATGGTTCGCCGGCTCGATCTTCAGCGCATAATTGGGGATTTTGGTGCGGCTGTGCGGCGCGGGGCGAAGGCGGATGACCTGCGGCCCCAGGCGGATCGGGCGGCTGTAGCGATAGGCGGTGAGGTGGTGAAGCGCGGCCTTGAGCATGGCGCGATCAAACGCCACCGCTTGCTGCAATGCAATGCGGAATCGTTGCTGGCACGCGAATTTGCCAGCGGCTGGAATGGCGGAGGCAGAGTGGCGGCGTCCGGTCTTCGAGAAGGCGGATGAGACGGCCGCCCTCCACCACTGGCTACGCCGCTGCTGCATAAGGTCGCGCCGCTTTTGCGATTGACTCTTAACAGGCGGCTTGATACCGACTCTTGCAAATCATTCGCAGGAGCAATCATGTCGCGTGGGGTGGCGCGTGCAGGCGGGTTCGCCGCGGTCTTTTCCGGCTTGGCGGCCGGCGGTCGGCTGCTGTCGGCGTCGCGGACCGTGCGCGCTTCGGTCGGCGCGAAATTCTGAGCCGTGCGCCGCCAGCCGCTCCTTCTCTGGCATCGGTGGTTCGGGCTGTTGGGCGCGGTCTGGCTGTTCCTGATCGCGGCGACCGGCTCGATCCTTGTCTTCTATGAGGAGATCGACCGGGCGCTGAACCCGGATCTGTTCACCGCCAGCTCGGGCGCGCCGCAGCCGCTCGACCGGGTGGCGGCGGCCGCTCTGGCAGGCCATCCCGACAAGTTCGTGCGCTATATCGACATCGCCGACAACAGGCGCGCGACCCACCTCGTCTATCTGGCCCAGCGCCCCGACGCGCCGGAGGAAGCGAAGGCCAGCGCGTGGCAGATGTTCGTCGATCCCGCGACGGCACGCGTGCTCGGCGCGCGCGACTATGACGCGATCGACCTTTCCAGGCGTGGCATCACCAGCTTTGTCTACAAGCTCCATTATTCGATGCACCTTGGCGAGTGGATGGCCTGGCTGCTCGGATTGCTGTCGCTGCTGTGGGTGGTCGACCATGCTGTCGCGGCGGCGCTATCCTTTCCAAACGCCGCCCGCTGGCGCGAGAGCTTTCGCATCCGGCGTGCCGCCAGAGGCCATAAGCGGATCTTCGACCTGCACCGCGCGATCGGCCTGTGGCTGTTTCCGGTGACGCTGACGCTTGCGGTTTCGGGCGTCTACTTCAACTGGCACGAGGAATTTAAGATGGCGGTGAACGCGATATCGCCATTGACGCCGCGGATCGACGAACAGCGGCAGGCTCTGGCTGAGCCGCTCTTGGCGCCGCCGATCGGCTTCGACGAGGCGGTGGGTCGCGCCGGATCGGCGCAGGTCGATGGCCTGGCGTTCAACGCGGCCAAGGGACTCTACTGGCTTCGCGTCTATGACCAACGCGACATCGATCCCTATGGACGCCGCTGGATATTCGTCGATGCGCATGACGGTCGCATCATGTCGGACACCCATGCGGCGGACGGGTCGGGGGGCGATGTCCTCCTGGCATGGCAGTTCCCGTTGCACAGCGGGAAGGCATTGGGCTGGCCCGGACGCATCGCCATTTTCGTGACGGGCATCGCCACCTGCATGTTCGTGGTCACCGGGCTGCTCATGTGGGCACGCAAGCAATCGGCGCGCAGGACAAGGCGGCATGGTTCGGCCTCTTTGGCGTCGATCCCGGCCGAATGAGCCAGGGGCTGTTCCGCTGGACGCGCGTCTCGCGGTAGAAGGCTGGATCGGCCCAGCTGTCGGTCAGCTCCCAATATGTGATCGGCAGCCCGGCGGCGCTCGCGACGGCGATCGGCGCGCCGAGCACAAGCGCGAGCCACAAGTGGATTTGCCGCCACTGGGCGACATGAAGGCGAAGAAGGGTTGTCATGTGTTATACTATAACATATCAAGCAAGCGGGTTCCTGGGGGATAGCTGATGCGCTGGCATAACGAAACGGCCTTTCTGGCGATCGCGCTTGCAGGGGTCACGCCCGCCTTGGCGCAGCCAGGCCCGCAGGCGCCGGATGCGCCTGCGTCCGTCGAACCGATCGTCGTCACCGGTTCCGTGTCGAAGTTCAGCGTCCCGCTCAGCGAAACCCCGCAGGCCATCACCGTCATCCCCGCCGAACAACTGGAGCGGCAGGGCGCGATATCGGTGGAGGAAGCGTTGCGCTTCACGCCATCGATCCAGGCCGAGCTTGCCGGGCGGCAGGGTTTTGACGAGTTTCTCATCCGCGGCTTCTCCCAATCGCGCTACCAGTTTCGCGACGGGCTGCGCCTCGATCCCGGCTATCTGCAACAGCAGGAGCCCTGGGGCCTGGCGTCGATCGACGTGCTGAAAGGCCCTGCATCCGTGCTTTACGGCCAGATCGCGCCGGGTGGTCTGGTCAACCTGACGAGCAAGGTCGCGAGCGCCGAGACGGTGCGGGAGGTCGGCGTGCAGGTCGGCAGCTTCGGTCTCGTGCGCGGTTTCGCCGATCTTGGCGGCGCGCTCGATAGCGCAGGAACATGGTCGGCTCGCCTGCCTGTGGTCGTCTCGACTCGCGACGACGTGCAAGATTCCGTCGGATCGGAGCGCCGGTTCGCCGCCCCCTCGCTCAGCTGGTCGCCGTCGCGCGACACGCAGCTTAGCCTGATCGCCCTATATCAGCGCGACGAGTATGACCGCACCATCGGCCTGCCGCTCGCCGGCACGATCCGGCCCAATGCGAGCGGCCGGGTGCCGCGTTCGCGCTTTCTGGGCGAGCCGGGCCTGCCGCGGATCGAGTCCGAGCAATGGCAGCTTGGCTATCTGTTCCGCCACCGCTTCTCGCCTGCCCTGGAGTTCCGCTCCAAGCTCAAATATAGCGACTTTGCGCTTGAAGGCCCTATCGTCCAGGCGCCGCGGCCGGGATCGACCGATACGGCGATCAACCGTCGCGGCTTCGTCTACACCGCCGACCGGACGTTGCTTGCGCTCGACAATCAGCTTGAGGGCGTATTTCGCACGGGCGCGGTCGAGCACCGGATCGTCGCCGGGTTCGACTATCAACGCTATGATGACGACAATGCCGGCGACCTGTTCGGCCTCGCCCCGCTCGACCTGTTCAACCCGGTATACGGCGCCGCGCCCGTCCCGCTCGGCCCCTTCTTCGCGTCCGACAACAGGCTGACCCAGTTCGGCGCCTATGCGCAGTACCGCGCCAAGATCGCCGAGCGGTTCGTGGCGGTCGCGGGCGTGCGCTACAGCGACTCCGAGAATCTGACGCGCGATCCGAGCGCTGGCACCAGCCGTCGGCAGGACGACGAAAAGGTCACCTTCAACGCCGCGCTGATGTATCTCGCGCCCGGCGGGTTCAACCCCTATGTCAGCTACGCGGAATCCTTCGAGCCGCAGGTCGGATTCGACCCGCTCACCAGCGGCGAGACCCCGCCGCCCTCGCTGGGCCGGCAATATGAGGCGGGGCTGCGCTGGCGCTCGCAGGACGGACGTGTCGAAGCGACTGCGTCCGCGTTCCGCATCGACCAGACCAACATCGTCAACGGCGATCCCGCCAATCCCGGCTTCAGCGTGCTCGTCGGCGCGCAGCGTCATGACGGCTTCGAACTGGAACTGACCGGCCGCCCGTTCGACATGCTCCGCGTGCAGGCTGGCTATGCGTTCCTCGACGCCGAGATCACTCGCAGCAACAATGGCGACCAGGGCCTGCGGCCACTGAACGTGCCTCGCCACGCCGCAGCCGCGTTCGCGACGTTGGACGGCGCCGCCTTCGGCCTGCCTGCCGCCGACCTGTCGGCCGGGGTTCGCCATGTCGGCAAGCGCCGGGCGACCGACGAGGGCGACACGCTTCCCGACTTCACGGTCGTCGATCTTGGCGCGCGCTATCGCTTCGACCGGGTCACGCTCCAGCTGAACGTCAAGAACCTCTTCGACACCCGCTATTTCACCGCCGCCAACTTCGGCTCGATCAACTATGGCGAGCCCCGGGTTGTGCAGGCCAGCTTGAGGGCCAGCTTCTGATGACCGGGACCATGTTGCTCGAGGCGCGGAGCCTCACCAAATATTATGGCGACCACCTGGCGCTGGATCGCCTCGACCTGAGTGTCGCGGCAGGCGAGATCATCTGCCTCCTGGGGGCGAACGGCGCCGGCAAGACGACGACCTTGAACCTGTTCCTCGGCTTCACCGAGCCGAGCGCGGGCGAGGCGCTGGTCGACGGGCGTTCGGTCGCGAGCGACCCGGCCGGTGCGCGGTCGAAGCTCGGTTATGTAGCCGAGGTGGTGAGTCTTTACCCGGCGCTCACCGGGGCTGAGAATCTGGCGTTCTTCGCCGAGCTTGCGGGCAAGCGCGTCGACATGAGCGAGCGTGACGCGATCCTGTCGCGTCTGCGCTTCCCGCTCGAACAGATCGACCGCGCCTCGGGCGGCTACTCCAAGGGTATGCGCCAGAAGCTCGGGCTCGCCATCGCGCTGATGAAGGGCGCGCAAGCGATCCTGCTCGACGAGCCGCTGTCCGGCCTCGATCCGGCCGCCGCCAACGACCTCGTCACCGTCCTGCGCGAGACGGCGGCGAGCGGCACGGCGCTCCTCGTTTCCACCCACGATATCTTCCGCGCGAAGGAAGTGGCGCACCGCATCGGCATCATGCGCCACGGCCGCCTTGTGGACATGGTCGAGCCTGCGACCCTTTCGGCGGGCGAACTGGAACAGCTCTACCTCACCCATATGGCGGAGCGCGCGGCATGACGGCGGCGTCGGCGATCGCGCGCAAGGATTGGCGCGAGTTCGTCCGCGACCGGCGGCTGCTGGTCATGGCGGCGCTGATGGTGCTGCTCTCCCTCGCCGCCGTGATGACGGCTTATGCGCGGGTGGCGGCCTATGAGGCCGACCGGGTCGCGACCGAGCGGCGCGACCGCGTCACCTGGGAGAGCCAGGGCGAGCGCAACCCGCACTCGGTCGCGCACTTCGCCACCTGGGCGCTCCGCCCGCTGACGCCGCTCGCGGTGCTGGAGCCCGGCGTGACGCCTTATGCAGGGGCGGCGATATGGATGGAGGCGCACAACCAGAATGGCGCGCGCGCCCGTGCGATCGACGACGCGGCGATCGCCTTCGACCTCGGCACGTTCAGCGTCGCCTGGGTGCTCCAGACCATCGTGCCGCTCCTGATTTTCGTGATTGCCGCCGGCCTTGTCGCGCGCGAGCGCGAGCGCGGCACGCTTGCGCTGCTGCTCATTGGTGGCGCGGACGCCCGTGGCCTTCTGCCACGCAAGCTCGGCGGCCTGGCCCGCATTGCGCTGCTGCTCGCCGCCCCGGTGCTCGCCGCCGGGATCGCGGCGGCGCTGCTGGCCGGCGCTGTCGATCCGCTCCGGCTTGCATTATGGACGTTGGCGTACATCCTGTTCTTCGGCATCGTCGCGACGGCGGCAGTCGCCGTCTCCGCACTCGCCCGCACGGTTTCAGGCGCGATGCTGATCCTGATCGGCCTGTGGTGCGTGGCCGTGCTGCTCGCGCCCAGGGCCGGCGTGGCGATCGCCCAGGCAACCGCGCCGACGCCCGCACCCGACGCTTTCTGGAGCGCTCTGCGCACGGACCTCGCCAAGGCGCCCGATCCGTTCGAAGACAAGGCGTTTGAGGCAGCGGTGCTGCAGCGCTACGGCGTCGGCAAGGTCGAGGATCTGCCCGTCAGCTTCGCCGGCTTGCAACTCGACGAGAGCGAGAAGCATGGCGCGGTTGTCTTCGACCGCCATTTCGGCCGTCTTGCCGCCATCCATGCCGAACAGCGCGCGGCGATGCGCTGGGCGTCGCTCCTGTCGCCGGTGCCGGCGCTGGAGAATGTATCGACCGCGCTCGCCGGCACCGACGGACCGCACCAGCTCGCCTTCCAGAACCAGGCCGAGGCGCACCGGCGCGCGATGATCGGGGCGCTCAATCGCGACATGGTCGAGCATGGCGCGGGCGAGGACTTCGACTATAAGGCGGGCTCCGCCCTGTGGCGCGCGACGGACGAATTCCGCTTCCACATGCCGAACGTGGGGGCGACGCTGCGGACCATCTGGCTCGATCTTGCGATCCTCGGCGCATGGGCTCTTGCCACGGCCCTGCTGCTGCGCCTCGCATCCCATCGGCTCGCGCGGAGTATCGTCTGATGCTGCGCCTGATCGCGCTCGAAGCTCGGCTGCTGGCGCGCGAGCGCTTCGCCTGGGTGCTGCTGCTCTTCCTCGCGCTGTCCTGCGCGCTCGCCGTCGCGAACGGCCGGGTGCTGATGGACCAGCAACTGGATGGGCGCGCGATCGCGGCGCAGGGCGACGCGAAAGCGCGCGAGCGAGTGGAAGGCGCGTTCGCGCCGGACTTCGACCGGGCGCTCGCCATCGTGGTTCCCTACTGGGTGCGCACCCAGGCGGTCTCGCCCGCGCCGCCGCTCGCCGACTTCAGCGCTGGTCGGGCAGCGATCGAGCCGCACGCGACGACGGTGACGCTGCGCTCGCGCGTGGACACGCTGTTCGAGCGCACCGCCGTCGACAACCCGGAAGCCGCCGCGCGAGGCTCGCTCGACCTCGGCTTCGTCGCGGTCGTGCTCATGCCCTTGGCGCTGATCGGGCTTGGCTATGGTCTGTTCGCCGCCGACCGTGAGAGTGGCGCGGCGCGCCTGCTGCTGGCGCAGGGCGGCACGCCGACGCGCGTGCTCCTCGCCCGAAGCGTGCCGCGATTGCTGCTTGTGCTGGGACCGCTGGCCATGGCGGCCGTCGTGCTGCTCGCGACCGGTCCACAGATCGACGAGCGCGGCACGGCGGCGGGATGGTGGCTGCTCGTGGCCGTCGCGCTTGCCGCCTTCTGGTGGGCGGTGATCCTGTTCGTGAACGCGCTCCGCATCGGGGCCGAGACGGCAGCGCTGACGCTCGTCTCCGTTTGGGCCATGCTGACACTGGTGCTGCCCGCCGCCGTCACCGCTACGGCGCAGCTCGCCTATCCGCCGCCCTCGCGCTTTGCGCAGATTGCGACCGCCCGCGCCGCCGAAATGTCCTCGACCACGGCGTATGAGAACGACCATCCCGACCTTGCGTCGGAAAGCTTCGCAGGCCGGCTCGCCTCGGTCCGCAAGTCGCTCAGCATCGCGCGCACCGTCGACAGGGCGGTAGCACCGATCGCCCGCCGCTTCGACGCGCAACTTGCCGGGCAACAAGGCATCGTGCGCGCACTGGCCTGGTTGTCGCCGCCCATGATCGCCGCCGATGCGATGACCGCGACCGCCGGCACCGATGTTGGCCGCTCGCTCGCGTTCCGGCGCGCGGCGGTTGACTATATGGGCCAGACCAAGGCGGCGCTCGGCGGGTTCATCGACCGCGGCGCGATCATGACGCGCCCCGAATATGCGGCGCTTCCCGCATTCGACTGGCGGCCGGAGCCCGTGCGGCCCGTCGCGCAGCTGCTGGCGCTATTCGCGCTGGCGCTGCTGGTCGGCGCGGTGGCGCTGCATCGCTTTCGCCGCGTGTCCGTGTGAGATGGTGCGGTGGCGTTCCCGGACCAGCCGCGCCGCCACCGCCGGGTGCGTTCGCGTCCGAGCATCACGCCGTGTAGCTGGCATTGAACCCCAGAGCGACATCGAGCGAGACGCCGCTGATGCCGCGCGCGGCGTCGCTCGCGAGGAACACCGCTGCGTCGGCGATCTCGCGCGGATCTTGCACAGCACGGCCGCCATAGGGCAGCATCGGCGCGAGCATCCGGTCCTGGTCCGCTGCACTCGCGGCGCCCATCGACCGGCGCTGCCCCTCCGACCGATACATCGGCGTGTCGACCGGGCCGGGCGCCACGGCGTTGACCGCAATATTGTGCTTGCCGAGTTCGGCGGCGGCCTGCTTGACCATGCCGATCACCGCCCATTTTGACGCGGTGTAGGCACCGTTGCCCGCCACGCCGAACCGACCGCCGATCGATGAGGTTGCGATGATCCGACCGCCGCCGCGACGGCGCAGGTGCGGGATGGCGGTATGCATCGTGTTCCACACGCCATGAACATTGGTGTCGAACACCTCCTGCCACTGTGCGGGCGTGCCGTCCTCGAACGGATGCCAAGCCACGAAACCGGCGTTGGCGAGCACGACGTCGAGGCCGCCGAACGCCTCGGCGGCGCGCGCGGTAGCGCGTTCCATTTGAGCGTGGTCGCGCACATCGGCTACCAGCTTCAGCGTGCGGCCGCCCCGCCGCCCGACCGATGCGACCGCGGCGTCGAATTCGGACATGTTGGCGACGCGATAGCCACGCGCGGTGCGATAGGCTGAGGGGTCGGCGATATCGAGCAGCGCGACATTTGCGCCGGCGTCGGCAAAGGCTTCTGCCATTGCCCGGCCGATGCCCCGGGCTGCGCCGGTAACGAGGACGGCCTTGCCGTCGAGCAGCTTGGTCATGGACTGAGTCTCCTGCGCTTGCGCCGCGCGGGCGAACCCGACGGCGGCCGTGGTGGCGCCGGCGGCGAGCGCGGCGCGGATGAAGGTGCGGCGGCTATTGTCGGTCTGCATCATCGCTTCCTCCTCTTTGGGACGGGGCCGCCGAGGCCCCCGATGCGATGAATTTAGGCGCGCTTCATTTCCGCGATAATCCGCTATATCATTGGTGAACTCTCAAGTTGGAGTTGATAGTGCAGCGTGATCTGCTCGACGGCGTCGTCGCTTTTCTGCGCGTGGCGGAACGCCAGAGCTTCACCGCGGCTGCCGCTGAACTGGGCGTCTCCCCCCAGGCCGTAAGCCAGACGATCCGTCAGCTTGAGGCGCGCGTGGGCGTTGCACTGCTCGCGCGCACGACGCGCAGCGTATCGCTTACCGAAGCGGGACACCGCTTCCTGGCCGAGGCCAAGCCGGGCGCAGAAGCGATCGCCTCTGCGTTTCGCGCGGCGTCTGCGTTAGGTGGCCGGCCGAGCGGCACGCTACGTCTCAACGTGCCGCGCATTGCACTGGCTGGCGTCATCGAGCCGCTTCTGCCCGGCTTTCGCGCGGCACATCCGGAGGTGACGGTTGAGGTCTTGGTCGAGGACCGGCTCGCTGACATTGTGGGCGACGGGTTCGACGCCGGAATTCGGCTGGGCGAAATCGTCGACGCCGATATGGTCGCCGTGCGGCTGACCCCGCCCGAACCGATGACGGTGGTCGGCGCGCCCGATTACTTCGCCCGTAACGGCCGCCCGACGACGCCAGCGGATCTGCGCGACCACAGCTGCATCAACTTCAGGAACACCGCGCGCGGCGACCTCTATCGCTGGGAGTTCGCAATCGACGGTCGGGAGGTCGAGGTGGCGGTCGCAGGTGGAATGGTCGTCAACGACTCAGGTCTGTTGGTCGGGAGCGCTGCGGCGGGCCTGGGTCTCGCCTATACGCTGACGTCAGCAGCGGCGCCGCTCGTCGCGCAGGGAAGGCTTCAGCAGGTGCTGCAGCCCTTCTGTCCGGATACGCCGGGCTTCTTCCTCTACTTCCCCTCGCGCTCGCAGGTGCTGCCGAAACTGCGTGCGTTCATCGATCACGCGAAGAGCGTCCTTGGCGGGTGATTAAGGTCGCGATTATGGTCAATGAGATGCGGCAGCTCGCGCTGCCGAGTGACAAGGCCGCGGTCACGCCCCGCGTGATCGCGAGTCCTTGTCACTCCCACTCGATCGTGCCCGGCGGCTTCGACGTATAGTCATACACCACGCGGTTGATGCCCTTGACCTCGTTGATGATGCGGGTCGCGACGCGGCTGAGGAAGGCGGCGTCGAAGGGGTAGATGTCGGCGGTCATGCCGTCGGTCGAGGTGACGGCGCGCACCGCGCAGACATTGTCGTAGGTGCGATAGTCGCCCATGACGCCCACGGTGCGGACCGGGAGCAGCACCGCGAACGCCTGCCAGATGGCGTCATACAGGCCAGCGCTCCGGATTTCTTCCAGATAGATGGCGTCGGCCTTGCGCAATATGTCGCAGCGCTCCTTGGTGACTTCGCCGGGGATGCGGATGGCAAGGCCGGGGCCGGGGAAGGGGTGGCGGCCGACGAAGATATCCGGCAGCCCCAGTTCCTTACCAAGCACGCGCACCTCGTCCTTGAACAGTTCGCGCAGCGGTTCGACCAGCTTCATGTTCATCCGCTCGGGCAGGCCGCCTACATTATGGTGCGACTTGATCGTCACCGAAGGGCCGCCGGTGAAGGACACCGATTCGATCACGTCGGGGTAGAGCGTGCCTTGCGCCAGGAAGTCCGCGCCGCCGATTTTCGCCGCCTCCTCCTCGAACACGGCGATGAATTCGCCGCCGATGAACTTGCGCTTCTTTTCGGGGTCGGTGAGGCCAGCGAGGCCGCTCAGGAAGCGCTCCTCGGCGTTCACATGCACCAGCTTGATACCATAATGTTCGCGGAAGAGGCTGACGACCTGTTCGGCTTCGCCGAGCCGCATCAGCCCATGATCGACGAACACGCAGGTCAGCTGGTCGCCGATCGCCTCGTGGATCAGCACGGCGGCGACCGCTGAGTCGACGCCGCCCGACAGGCCGCAGATGACGCGGCCATCGCCGACCCGCTCGCGGATCTCGGCGATCTTGACCTGCCGGAATTCGGCCATGGTCCAGTCGCCGGCGAGGCCGCAGACATGGCGGACGAAATTGGCGATCAGCTTGCCGCCGTCGGGCGTGTGGACGACTTCGGGGTGGAATTGCGTGCCGTAATATTTGCGCTGTTCGTCGGCGATGACGGCGAAGGGCGCGCCGTCCGACACAGCGACGATCTTGAAGCCCGGCGCGAATTTCGTGACTTTGTCGCCATGGCTCATCCAGACCTGATGCCGCTCGCCGACTTGCCAGAGGCCGTCGAACAGCGCGCAGGGCTCGGTCACGGTCAGGAAGGCGCGGCCGAATTCGCCGCCTTCGCCCGTTTCATGGCCGGGGCGCACTTCGCCGCCGAGCTGATGGCTCATCACCTGCTGGCCGTAGCAGATGCCGAGGATCGGCACGCCTGCGTCGAACAGGGCCTGGGGGGCGCGGGGGCTGCCTTCCTCCGGCACGCCGGCGGGCGAGCCGGAGAGGATGATACCCTTGGGCTTCAATCGCTCGAACGCTTCGGCGGCGGCGGTGAAAGGGGCGATTTCCGAATAGACGCCGGCTTCGCGGACGCGGCGGGCGATGAGCTGGGTCACCTGGCTGCCGAAATCCACGATGAGGATGGTGTCCTGATGGGGCAGCGTCATGGGAATCGCCTTTGGTTGCGCGGTTAAGGGATTCGCGCCCGGTTAGTGCCCCGCTGCGCCGCTGTCCAGTTGCGGCGTCGCATGGCGACCGGCGCGCCAGCCGAGTAGCGCCGCGCTCGCCAGCACCAGCGCCGCCATCAGGAACGCCGTGCCGATATGGGGGAAGAAGGGATTGCCCCCGACCGAGGCGGAATAGACCGCGCCGAAGAAGAGCGGGGAGAGGATACCCGCGATCGCGCCGACGCTGTTGTTCGCGCCCTGAAGCTGGCCCTGCTCGCTTTCGGACACGCGCCGGGTCATCAGCGACTGGATCGTCGGCATGGCGAGACCCCAGAGCGCGTTGGGCAGCATCGCCGCGACGAACAGCCAGCCGGTGGGCGCGAGGCCCATCGCGCCGATGCCGATCGCGCCGAAGGCGAGGCCGATGACCATGGTCGGTCCGTCGCCCAGCCGCTTCACGACCGGCCCGACCAGCATCCCCTGCACCCCCATGTCGAGGATACCGACGAGGGCGAGCAGCGCGCCCACTTCCCACGCCCCCCAGCCATAGCGCGCGCCGGCATAGAGGACGAACACGGCGGAGAAGAGATGATGGGCGAAATAGAGGAGGAAATTGACGACGGCGAGGCTCGATAGCTCCGGGTGGGATCGCAGCAGACGCAACGCGCCGAAGGGATTGGCGCGGGTCCAGCTGAAGGCCATGCGCTTGTCGGGCGTCAGCGATTCGGGCAGCACGACAAGGCCATAGAGGAAGGCGAGGCCGGAGAGGGCGGCGGCGGCCCAGAAGGGGGCGCGCAGCGACACTTCGCCCAGCACCCCGCCGATCAGCGGCCCGGCGACGAACCCCGCACTGAACGCCGCGCCGATCAGGCCATAGCCCTTGGCGCGTCCCTCCGGCGGGGTGATGTCCGCCATATAGGCGAAAGCGGAGGTGAAGCTGGACGAGGTGACGCCGGCCAGGATGCGGCCCAGGGCCAGCCACCAGAGATTGGGCGCGAGCGCCATCAGCACATAGTCGAGCGCGAGGCCCGCGATCGAGACGAGGATCACCGGACGGCGGCCATATCGGTCGGACAGCGACCCGATCACCGGCGAGCAGAGGAACTGCATCCCCGCCCACAAAGCGACGAACAGGCCGTTCCAGAGGCCCGCCGCCGCGATCGAACCGGACAATTGCTCGATCAGTTGCGGCAGCACCGGGATGACGATGCCCATCGACATGACGTCGAGCAAAGCCGTCACGAGGATGAAGGCGATGGCGGCGGTGCGGCGCGGATGGGCGGGGACGGTCATGCCGGTGGGGCTATCGGGCTGGCGGCGGATTGCCAAGGGTGGATGATGCGGCCTGCCTGTCCTTTATGCGCCGGCTTCTAAAGGCCGGCGAGGCGTAACTACCATCCGAACACATAGCGCTCCCGTCGCACGTCCGCGCCGCCGCGCAGCGTGAAGCTGCCCGGAACGACGCCCGCGGCGACGATGCCGGTCGACACGCCGAACGGCCCCAGCACATCGAGCTTGTGCCCGCGCGCGGTCAGATCGTCGCGCACCGACTGCGGCACCCGATCCTCGATCTCCAGCACGCCCGGCTCATCCTTCTTGATCGCGAAGGAGCCGTGGAAATGGTTGGAGTTGATGCGCGGCGCTTCGATCGCGGCCTGGAGCGGCTGCCCAAAGGCGAGCACCCGCAGCAGCACGTTCATGATCTGCTGGTCCTGATTGTCGCCGCCCGGCGTCCCGATCGCCAGGAACGGCGCGCCGTCCTTCATGACGATCGAGGGCGACAGCGTCGTGCGGGGACGCTTGCCGGGCGCGAGGACGTTGGGGCTTTGCGGGTCGAGATCGAATATCGTCAGCCGGTTGCTCATCGGCACGCCGGTATCGCCGGCGATATAGGCGCCGCCCAGCATCCAGCCGGAACTGGGCGTGCAACTGAACAGGTTGCCGTCGCGGTCCACCACCTCGATCGCAGTCGTATCCGCCGTCGGGCGCGGCGGAGCCTTGAGCATATGGGGCGTGAATAGCGGCGTTGTGCGCGCCTTCCCCTCATAGGCCCAGGGGTCGCCATAGCGATGGTCGAGCGACGCGCGTGGGCCGATCTCCTTCGCGCGCGCGGCGGCGTAGCTTTTCGACAGCAGCCCCTTCATCGGCACGGTCGCGAAATCGGGATCGCCGAAATACATGTTGCGATCGTCGAAGGCGAGCTTGATCGATTCCGCAACGACATGGAGATAGTCGGCCGATCCCGGCGTCATCGATGCGATGCCGGCGGCTTCGGCGATGTTGAGCGCGATCAGCATCGCCGGCCCCTGGCTCCAGAAGCCGCCCTTGCAGACATCATAGCCAAAGACGCGCGTGGTGGCCGGCGCTTCGATCCTGCCCCGGTAGCCGGCAAGATCGTCATAGCGGATCGCGCCGCCGTCCCGCTCCATCGCCGCGCCGATGCGACGGGCGATGTCGCCCTTGTAGAAGGCGTCTCGCCCGGCCTGGATCGCAGCCTTGCGGTCCTTGCTCTTCCTGAAGGCGGCGGCGTCGGCGTCGGCGATGATCCGCATCGTGCGGGCGAGGTTGGGCTGGCGGAAGATGTCGCCGGTGCGCGGCGGCTGCCCGCCCGGATAATAAGCGGCATAGGCGTCGGCCCATTTCGCCGTCGCCTTCTGCTGGCTGACGAACACCTCGGCCAGGAAATTATACATGACGAACCCGTCGGCCAGTTCGATCGCGGGCTGCATCACCTGATGCAGGCTCATCGTGCCGTTGAGTTGCAGCGCCAGCGCCATCGCATCGACCACCGCCGGGATGGTGCCGCCATTGGGACCGTTGCCGGGGATCACGCCCGCCGCCGCGAACCGATCCGGCGTGGCGAGCGCGGGCGCAGTCCCCGGTCCGCTCACGACGGAGACCGTCTTCGCCTTTGCGTCATATATGATCGTCGGCGCTTCGCCGCCAAAGCCGAAGTGCGAGATTTCGGTGACGGCGGCGGCGAATACGGCCGCGACCCCGGCGTCGGTCGCGTTGCCGCCCGCCAGCAGCATCCGCGTGCCGGCGGCGACGGCATAATGCCGCCCGGCCGCCACAATGCCGAAACTGCCGACGATCTCGGGCCGCAGGGTTTCGCCCGCGCTCACCAATCTGGTTGGTTCGATCGCGGGTTTCGGCTGCGATGCGGTCTGGCCGACCCCCCCTGCCTCCCAACCCGCAGCGGCGACGCCAGCCATGGCAAGAGCGGCGAGATCACGGCGTGAAACGCCGATTTCGGGCTTGTCGGTCATGACGTCTATCCCCTGTTTGCCATCATCGGCGCGCCGGCGAAGACGGCGCGGGTGCATTTGCCGCAGACCCAACGAAAGGCGGCGGGATGTCCGCCATCCATATGGGTGTTTTCGATAAAGTTCACAAAAATGCAATTTCGGATGGCGGAAATTGCGCCGCTATCAGTTCTTACGACCGAAAGCCTTCGCCGCTGCGGGGTGGAGAAGCGAATGGCCTTTTTGGCCGCGATAACCCGTGTTCAAGGGGACGATGCCGGCACTCCATTTTTGGGGGTCCGCTGATGCACTGCCCGGATTTCAAGAATGACGATCGCGCCACCCGCATCTTCTGCGGGCTGCGGACGCGCTCGCCCGGCTGCGCGGCGCGATGGACCCGCATCATGCCGGAGTGGACCTGAAAGAAAGGCGCGCACGCAGGACAGGGGAACAGCAGCATGAGGGTCAAGGTCACAGCCGGTCAGTTACGGATCATCGCGGGGGTCAGCCTGAGCGCCCTCACCATCGGCAGCGCCGCTGCGCAAAATGCCAGCGATGCAGCGCCGCAGGGCGAGGAACCGCCCGCCGCCGAAATCGTCGTCATCGGATCGCAGATCAGGGGCGCGAACACGGCCGGGGCGCTGCCCGTCAACGTCGTTGGCGAACAGCAGATCGAAGCGGTCGCCGCCGTGTCCGGCGCGGACCTTTACCGCTCCATCCCGCAACTGGGCGGCGTGACCTTCAACGAACAAGTGTTGGGCGGCGGCAACGCCAATGCGGCGCGCGGCGACGTATCAACCGTGTCGCTGCGCGGCCTGGGGCAGGGCAATACGCTGCTGCTCATCAACGGCCGCCGCACCGTCCTCCACCCGACATCGCAGGCGATCACCGGCGTCATCGATTCGGGCGTCCCGACCTTCGGCTATAATTCCAACACCATCCCCGTCGGCAATATCGCGCGGGTCGAAGTGCTGCGCGACGGCGCGGCGGCGCTCTACGGGTCGGATGCCGTGGCGGGCGTGGTCAACAATGTGCTCAACAGCGATTACAAGGGCGCGCGGTTCGACATCCAATATGGCGGCGCGGAAGGCACGAACCTGCGCGAACTGGCGGTCAACGGCCTGGTCGGCACCAATTTCGCCGAAGGGCGCGGGAACATCACCCTGTTCGCAGGCTATGCCCGCAAATCGAAGCTCTACCTTGCCGACCAGGACTATACCGCCTTCGCCGATCGCCGGCGCTTCGTGGCCGGCACGTCCTTTGCCAATGTGAACGCCTTCAACGGCACAGGCACGGCGACGCCCTGGGGCACGTTCCGCGCGCTCAACGCGACGCCGAGCGCCAACGGCCTCGTCAGCTTCTTCAACCGCGCCATCACCAGCAACGGCACCGCCTTCACCAATGCATCGAGCCAGTGGCACATTCAGCCCAACGCCAACAGCGGCTGCCGCATCGCTTCGGGCACGCCGGGCATGTGCTATGACGACGGCAATGGCGTCACCGAAATGGCGACGGTCGATTCCAACCTGCGCTTCGATTCGCCCGGCACCTTCAAGGATCTGACGACACAGCCTTCGGTCCGCCGCATCAACCTGTTCGCCAACGCCCATTATGACCTGACCGACAACCTGACCCTGTTCGGCGAGGCGGGCTTCTATCGCGGGGTTACCCATGCGACGATCGGCGCGCCGGGATCGCTGGCGAACATTCCCATCACCGTCGCCGCCAACGCCTATTGGAACCCGCTGGGGCCGGTCGGCTCGCCCAATCGCCTGCCCGGCCTCTCCACCGCGCAGGTGCCGGCGACCGGCCTGCCGGTGCAGATCACCGCGCTCAGCTATGTCGATGTGGGATCGCGCCCGGTCGACGTCACCAACTATCAATATCGCTTCCTGGGGGGCCTGCGCGGCAGCGTGGGCGACTGGGATTTCGACACCGCCGCGCTCTACACCTGGGCGACGGCGTCCGACACGCAGCGGAATTTCTCCAACACGCTGCTGCAACAGGCGATCAACCGCACGACGCCCGACGCCTATAATCCCTTCAACGGCGGCTGCGTCGACGCGCCCTCGATCGGCGACTGCACCCCCAATGCGCAGGCGACGATCGACAGCTTCATGATCGACGCGACCCGCCGCACCCGCACCAGCCTGGCGCTCGGCGATTTCAAGATTTCCAACAACGCGCTGCTCGGCCTGTGGGGCGGCAACAGCATCGGCATCGCGGCGGGCATCGAATATCGCCGCGAAACCTATCACGACAATCGCTCCACCTATCAGGGCGGCGTCGCCGGGGTCGACACGACCTATACCGATGCGGTGACGGGCATTTTCTACGGTTCGGACCTGGGCGGCGCCAGCCCCTCGCCCGACGTGCGCGGCAAGCGCAACGTCAAGTCCGCCTATGCCGAACTCGCCATCCCGATCTTCAGCCCCGACATGGAAGTCCCCTTCTTCCGCAGCCTCGAATTCCAGCTTGCCGGCCGCTACGAGGATTATAGCGACGTGGGATCGGTGGCGAAGCCCAAGATCGCGGGATCATGGGAGCTGTTGCAGGGGATGCGCCTGCGCGGCTCCTGGTCGCAGGGCTTCCGCGCGCCCAACCTGGAGGTCATCAACACCTCGACCCTCGACCGCGTGAACCAGGGCATCGATTATGTCCTTTGCGAGGCCGACGTGCGCGCCGGCCGCATCGGCAATTTCTCGCAATGCGCGCGCAGCATCTCCGTCCTGCGGCGCAGCGGCGGCAACCCGAACCTGAAGCCCGAGGAATCGACGAGCTGGAGCTTCGGCGCGGTCTTCTCCCCGCCGCTGGGCGATGGCTGGGGCAAGGTCACCTTCACCGTCGACCGCTGGAAGATCCAGCAGAAGAATGTCGTCGGTCTGCTCGACTATCAGAATGCGCTGAACCTCGACTATCTGCTCCGCACCCAGGGCAGCACCAACCCCAATGTCGTGCGCCGTGCGCCCACGCAGACCGATATCGACCTTGCCGCCGGCACCGGCCTCGCGCCGGTGGGTGAGCTTCTCTATGTCGTCGCCAATTTCCAGAATCTGCTGCCGGTGACGGTGCAGGGCATCGATTTCGGCCTTGACTATTATCTGCCGACCGCCGCGCTCGGCACCTTCTCCTTGAACGTCAACGCCTCGCGCCTCATCAGCTATTATGTCGATGCGCCTGCCGCCGTGCAGCAGGTGATCGACGCGCAGGCGGCGGGCCAGATCAGCGCGTCGGTGCCGATCCAGGGCGGCGGCGACGTGATCGGCCGCGACGGCCAGCCGCGCTGGCGCATTTCCGCCACGCTGGACTGGACGATGGGGCCGGTCAAGATCGGCGCCTTCACCCAATTTGTCGACGATGTGTATGAAAATGCGGTGTTCGACGCCAGCAACACCAAGTTCGTGGTGAAGGGCCAGACGACCGTCAATCTCTACGCCCAATATACGTTCGAGAATGACGGTCCGCTCAACGGCACCTCGATCCAGGTGGGTGCGCGCAACATCTTCGACAAAGACCCGCCGCTGTCGTCGGCCGGCTATCTGTCGAGCGTCTACACGCCGCAGGCGCGCTACTGGTACACCAGCCTCAAGAAGAGCTTCTGAGCCAAGGGGGATGGCGCGCGCCCTCCCGCTCGTCGGACAAAAGGACGTCATGACCGACCGCGACTCACAACCCGGCACCGTTCACCGGCGCGAACTGCTGGCTGCGGGGATCGCGGGCGTTGGCCTTGCCGCCCTGCCGCGGTCGGGGCTCGCGCAGTCAGGCGCCCGGGCGCCCGATGCGCCACGATCGGGCGGGGCGAGCGTCGCCGCCCACCGCGTCGAAGTGCCGATGCCCCATGGCGGCGTCACAGCCGGCCATCCGCTCGCCGCGATGGCGGGCACGCGGATGCTGATGCAGGGCGGGACAGCCGCCGACGCGGCGGTCGCGGCGATGGCAGTCATGAACGTGGTCGAGCCCTGGGCATCGAGCGCGGGCGGCAACGGCTTCGCCACCTGCCTTGATCGCAGGAGCGGCGCGGTCCATGCGCTCGCCTTCACCGGCGGTGCGCCCCGCCTGCTCGATCCGAACGGCGATCCCGCCGCGATGGATCATGGCCCCAAGGCGCTGACGGTGCCGGGCGCGTTCGGCGGCTGGATCGCGCTCGCGCGCCGCTTCGGCAAGCTGCCGCTCTCGGTGCTGCTGGAGCCCGCGATCGGCTATGCGCGCGACGGCCATCCGCTCGATCCGTCGATCGCCCTGTTCATCGCCCGCGCGCAAAAGACGCTGGCGCTCTACCCGACAAGCGCCGCGATCTTCCTGCCCGGCGGAAAGCCGCCCGCGCCGCGCGCCATCTTCCGCAACCCCGATCTCGCGCGGACCTTCCAGTCGCTCGCCGACGCGGAGACGCAGGCCTTGAAGGGCGGGGCCGATCGCGACCGCGCGCTTCAGGCGGCCTATGACTATTTCTACTCGGGGCCGATCGCGCAGGAATTCGCGCGCTTCTCGGCAGCGACTGGCGGCTGGCTGCGGCTGGACGATCTCAAAAGCTATCAGCCGCGCTGGGACAAGCCGGTCACGACCAACTATCGGGGCCTCGACGTCTATTGCAGCCCGTTGACCTCGCGCACCGGCCTCGAAGTCTGCGAGCAATTGAACCTCGTCGAAGGGTTCGACCTCGCCGCCCTGCCGCCTGACGACCCGCGCCTCACCCATCTGCTGATCGAAGCGATCAAGGTCGCCAAGGCGGATGTCTATAAATATGCCGCCGATCCGCGCTTCAGCCGGACGCCTGTCGAAAGGCTGCTGTCCAAAGCCTGGGCCGCGCAGCGCCGCAAGCTAATCGATCCCGCCCGCGCCGGCCTTTATCCCGAAGGCGGCACGCCTGCGCTTGCGTCCTTGGCGCGCAGCCGGTTCGCGGCGCGAGACGATCGCGCCCGTCCCGGCGATACGACCAGCCTGTCCGCCGTCGACGCGGACGGCAACGCCATCGCGGTCACGACTACCATAGGCGGCGGCTTCGGCACCTTCCTTGTCATGGGTAGCACCGGCATCCTCTTCAACAACGGCCTGCGCCTGGGGTCCACCGCGCCCTATCCCGGCCATCCCAATAGGCGCGCGCCGGGCAAGGTGCCGCTGCTCGGCAATGGCCCGACGATCGTGCTGGAAAAGGGCCGGCTGAAACTCGTCTTCGGCTCGCCCGGCGGCGAGACGATCGGCCAGACCCAGTTCCAGTTCCTCGTCAACGCCATCGACCGGCAGATGCCGATCCAGGCGGCGATCGAAGCGCCGCGCTTCGCGCTCGACGCGGAACCCAATTTCTACCAGCCGGGCGCTGCGATCACCGTCCAGGCCGAAAGCCGCTTTGCGCCCGCCTCGCTGGAGGGCTTGCGAGCGATGCGCCACCGGATCGAACCGGTCGGCCCCTATGCGATCGGCAGCGTGCAGGGGATCATGGTCGATCCCTCGGGCGCGCGCATGGCCGGGGCCGACCCGCGCCGCATGGGCTACGCAGTCGGATATTAGGACAAGCGACAGGAGAGCAGGGCATGACCTGCAATATGAAATCGACCATTGCCGCATTGCTGCTCTGCGGCGCCCCGATCGCCCATGCCGCGCCGGCCAACCCGCCTCCGCCCGGCGGCGAAACGCCCGTCGCCTTCGATGTGCATGAAGGCACGTCGATGGCCGTATCGGTCTCCCCGGACGGCAAATGGCTCGCGGTCGATCTTCAGGGCAGCCTCTGGATCATCCCCGCAAAGGGGGGCAAGGCGGTGCGGATCACCGACTATTTCAACGACGCCCGCCAGCCGGTCTGGGCGCCCGATGGCAAGTCGCTCGCCTATTTCGCCTATCGCGAGGGCGGCTATGACCTCTGGACGGTGAAACCCGACGGCACCGACGCGCGCAAGCTGACCCAGGGCGCTTATGACGATCGCGAACCGGCCTTCTCGCCCGATGGCCGGACCATCGCCTTCTCCTCCGACCGCAGCGGCAATTACGACATCTGGACGCTCGATCTCGCCTCCGGCGCGATCAAGCAGGTCAGTAACAACCCGCGCGAGGACCGGATGCCGAGCTGGTCGCCGGACGGCGCGCGCATCGCCTATTCGGGCACGGACGGCGCAAAGACCGGCCTCTATGCAACGACGCTCGCCACCGGCGCGGAGAGTCCGTTGCGCGCGGTGGAGGGGCGGGTCGATGCGCCATCCTTCGGCCCCAAGGGCGAACTCGCCTATGTCGTGCAGGACGCGAAGGGCAGCCGGCTCGAAATCGACGGCACGCCGGTCAGCGGCGCGGAAAATGTCTTTCCGTTCCGCATCTCCTGGGGAAAGACCGGCTATTATTATGTCTCGGACGGCAACGTGCGTCATCGTGCCGGCACGAAGACGGCGACCATCCCCTTCTCCGCCACGCTCGAATATGTGAAGCCGAACTACACCCGCGCCAGGCGCGACTGGGACAGCGCGGCGCCGCGCAAGGCGCTCGGCATCGTTCACCCGACCATCTCGCCCGACGGCAGCCGCATCGCCTTCGTCGCGCTGGGCGATCTCTACCTGATGTCGTCCAAGGGCGGCGCGCCCGAAAATCTGACGAAGGACGGCGCGATGGACGCCGATCCCGCCTGGTCGCCTGACGGAAAGCAGATCGCCTACACCTCCGACAAGGGCGGCGGCCTGCCGCAACTCTGGATACGCGACCTTGCGACCGGCAAGGACCGCAAGCTCACTAATATCGACACCCAGCCGCTCGGCGCGGCCTGGTCGCCGGACGGCAGCCGCATCGCCTATATCGACGTCGACGGCCGCTGGGGCGTTGCGGGCGTGTGCATCATCGACGTCGCCACGGGCAAGATCACGCGCCTGCAAGGATCGCTCGGCCAGCCCGGCAGTCCCAGCTGGTCGGCGGACGGAAAATATGTCGCGATCAGCCTCTCCTACAAATATTCCAACAGCTTCCGCGAAGGCACCAACCAGGTCTATGTGATCCCCGCCGATGGCAAGGGCCAGCCCTTCTGGCAGATCCCGGAAGCCAATATGTCGATGGATACGCGCGGCGGCGGCGGCCCCACCTGGTCGCCCGACGGCACCAAGATGGCGGCGATCTACGAAGGGCTGCTGAAGGTCTGGCCGGTCGATCCCGGCGGCAAGCCGATGGGTCCGCCGCGCAGTTACAGCTCCGAAATCGCCTATTTCCCGACCTGGACGGCGGATTCCAGAACGATCCTTTATCAATCGGCCGACAAGCTCAAGACCGTCGATCTGGAAACCGGCAAGGTCGCCGACGTGCCGCTCGACCTCAGCTACACCCTCGCCAAGCCCAGCGGCCGCACCATCATCCATGTCAGCAATCTGGTCGATTCCGTCCGCGACGAAACCCAGCATGACAAGGATATCGTCGTCGATGGCAACCGCATCGTCGCGGTGCAGGATCATGATCCGGCGCTGCACACGACCGGCACGCTGGTCGACGGCACCGGCCTTACCGCCATCCCCGGCCTCATCGAACATCACAGCCATGTGCAGAAGGATTTCGGCGCGAACCAGCATAAGGCGTGGCTCGCCTACGGCATCACCACCGTCCGCGATCCGGGCGCGCAGGTCTATGACGGGCTGGAGGATCGCGAGGCGAGCGAGGCGGGCGTCCGCATCGGACCGCGCATCTACACCGGCTCTTCGCTGATGGAATGGCATCGCGTCTATTACAAGATGGGCATCGCCGTCTCCAGCCCCGCCCATCTGGAGCGGGAGCTGGAGCGCATCCGCCTGCTCAAATATGACCTGATGAAAAGCTATGTGCGGATGCCCGATCTCTACCAGCGGCGCATCGTGGAGGCGGCGCACTCGTTCGGCATTCCGGTATCGGGGCATGAAATCTACCCCGCCGCCTATAGCGGGGTCGATGCGACCGAGCATCTGGGCGCGACCAGCCGGCGCGGCTATTCGCCCAAACAGGGGCCTATGGGGATGGCCTATGAGGATGTGATCCAGCTGTTCGCGCGCAGCGGCCGCACGCTCACGCCGACGATGTTCGGATCGCTGACCGGCTATCTGGAAAAGCACCCCGCCTATCGCGACGATCCGCGCGTCAACCTCTACCCCGTCTGGGCGCAGAAATCGGTGCGGGAGACGGACGCGATGGCGACGCTGCTGCGCCCGCTGATGGGGGGAAGCCTCAAGTCGCTGAAGGCCATGTATGACGCCGGCACGCTGGTGACGGCGGGCACCGACACGATCATCGCCACCAACCTCCATTCGGAGATCGCCTCCTATGTCGATGCGGGGCTAACCCCGTTCCAGGCTCTCCAGACCGCGACGGTCAACAGCGCGAAGGCGCTGCTGCTCGACGCCGGCACGCTGGAGGCGGGCAAGCTCGCCGACATCGTGTTGCTGAACGGTGATCCCCGCGCCGACATCGCCAACACGTTCAACGTCGTGAAGGTCATGGCGAACGGGACGATGTTCGATGTGCAGGATATGCTGAAGCCATGAGGGACGCGCTGCGAACGGACATATAGACGAGGGACGGGGCGGCATTTGACTCGCCAGGGGCGGCAACGGCGGGAGACATATGGAATATGCCGGGATTGCGGATTATGGCGATCCGCCGGACCCGACGTTAGAGGATATTCCAGGTGGCCAAAGCCGCATCGACCAAGAACGACGCCGCGCGCAATTCGCGCGCGATCGAGGCGGAGGAGACGCGCTTCAACATATTGGAGGTCGCGACGGCGGAATTCGCCGACAAGGGGCTGAGCGGGGCGCGGATCGACGAGATCGCCGAACGCACCCATTCGTCTAAGAGGATGATCTATTATTATTTCGGCGGCAAGGAAGGCCTGTATCGCGCCGTGCTGGAGCGGGCCTACACTGCCGTCCGGGAAGTCGATGCCGACAATCAGCGCGATCGCCTGAAGCCCGACGAAGCGCTGCGCGACGTTGTCGGCGCGACGTTCGATTATCATAACCAGCATCCCGAATTCGTCCGCCTGGTGATGAACGAGAATATCCTCCGCGGCGCGCATGTCGGCGAAGTGCCGGGCATCAAGGAGCGCAACCGCAAGGTGATCGACCATCTGCGCGACATATTGGCGCGGGGCGTTGCGGCGGGGCATTTCCGGGAGGGAATCGACCCGGTCGAGCTGCACATGACCATCAGCGCGCTATGTTTTTACAATGTGTCGAACCGCTACACATTTTCGTTCGGATTTGAGCGCGACATGAGCTCCGCCAAGGCGCTTGCCCGTCGCCGCGCGAGCGTGATCGACGTGATCGAGAGCTGGTGCCGGCGCTGATTGCGCTTGCCGAGCGCTCCGTCCCCCGCTAGCAATGTACGAAACAGTTCGCTCACATTGGATCGAGCGGCAGGGAGAGAGATATGCGCAAGGCATTTCGCGTAGGCTTCGTCGGTGTCGGCCTTCTGCTTGCGCTTGCGGCGGCAAGCGGCGCGCGCGCGCAGGAGGCGGCGCCCGCGACATCGCCCGAACCGGCATTGGGCGATCCCATGCCCGACCGCATCCTGACCTTCGGCAATGGGGTGCGCGTCAGCACCGACATCCCCTTTTCCATCATCCCCGGCTATCGGCCGATCACGCTCGACCTCTACCGCCCCAGGGACGAGGGGACCAAGCCGCTGGTCATCTATGTCCATGGCGGGGGCTGGATGAACGGGCATACGCGCCAATCGGGCGCTTTCAGCGACTTCACCGCCGTTCTGTCGGAGCTTTCCGCGCGGGGCTATGTCGTGGCTTCGCTGGAATATCGCCTGTCGAGGGAGGCGCCGTTTCCGGCGGCGATCGATGATGTCCGGGCCGCCATCCGCTTTCTGAAGGCGAATGCCGCCCGTTATGGCATCGATCCGGCGAGGGTCGCGATCTGGGGCGGCTCGGCCGGCGGGCAGCTGGCGGCGCTGGCCGCGCTCGACTGCGGGCGCGGGGCGACGGGCGAGGACAAGAGCAATGCGAGCCAGAGCGATTGCGTGCAGGCGGGCGTCGGCTGGTATGGCGTCTATGATTTCGCGACCATGCCGCAATCCGCCATCCCGCGTGCCGAAAACGCCTATCTGGATTGCGAGAAGGGGCAATGCCCCGCCGATCGCATCGCCGCCGCAAGCCCCGTCGCGCATGTCGACGCCAAGGATCCGCCGATGCTGCTGATTCACGGGACGGACGACCGGACAGTGCCGGTCACGCAGTCGAAGGAACTGGCGGAGGCGCTTGGGGCAGCGAGGGCGCCGGTCACGCTGGAGATCATTCCCGATGTGGGGCATAGCTGGATCGGGGCGGACGCAGCGGCGACGCGGCAGGCCAGCTTGCGGGCGCTGAACCTTAGCTTCCGCTTCTTCGACACGCATCTGAAGGGCAGGCGCTGATGCGCCGGGCATGGATCGGCGCGCTGCTGCTGGCCGCAGCGTCGCCTGTGACAGCGCAGGTGGTCGAGCGCTCCGCCGGCGATCCGGTGCAGACGGACAAGGGGCGGATCGCCGGCAAGACATTGCCATCGGGGGTCAGAGCCTGGCTGGGCGTGCCGTTCGCCGCGCCGCCGGTGCGTGACCTGCGCTGGCGCGATCCGCAGCCCCATGCAGCCTGGCAACGCGTCTGGAACGCCGATCGTCCGGCGCCCGAATGTATCCAGCCGCTGCGCGGGCGAAACATCAATCACTATTTCGGCGAAGAAGCGACCAGCGAGGATTGCCTCTATCTCAACATCTGGACGCCCGAAGCCCCGCCGCCCAAGGGAGAGGCATATCCGGTCATCGTCTGGATTTATGGCGGTGGGTTCAACCTTGGCTCGGCGTCGATGGCGAATTATTCGGGCGAGTCGCTGGCGCGGAAGGGGGCGATCTATGTCGCCGTCGCCTATCGGCTGGGCGCGCTCGGCTTCCTGGCGCATCCGGGCCTGACGGCCGAAGGGGCCGGCCATTCGGGCAATTATGGCCTGAAGGACCAGATCGCGGCGCTGCGATGGATCCAGCGCAACATCCGCGCCTTTGGCGGCGATCCGGGCAATGTCACGATCGCGGGGCAATCCGCCGGTTCGATGTCGGTATCGCTGTTGCAGGCCAGCCCGGCCGCCAGCGGCCTGTTCCATCGCGTGATCGGGATGAGCGGCAGCGCGTTCGGCCCGATGATGACGCCCGCTCCACTCGGGCAAGCGGAAGAAGAGGGCATGGCGTTGCAGCGGGCGCTGGGCGCGACCTCTGTCGAGGACATGCGCGACATTCCGGCCGACAGGGTGATGGCGGCTGCGGCCCCCTTGCGTCGGCGTCCGATCGTGCTCGACGGGCAGGTGCTGACGTCGACGCCCGAGCAGATGTTCGCGCAGGGGCGGCAGAATGATGTGCCGGCGCTGATCGGCTTCACCCGGGACGAGTTTTTCCGCTCCATCGGCCCTGTGGGCAGCGTGGCCGACTATGAAGCCGCCGTGCGCGCTGCATTTGGCGAGCAGGCCGCCATCCTCTTGCAGGCCTATCCCGCAGACACCGCCGAGGAGGCGCGCCGGGCCGCGCGCGACATCGACCGGGACATGACGCTGGGGCTTCAGATGGCGGAGTGGGCCAAAGGCCAGGGCAGAGGCCGATCGCCGACATTCGCCTATCTCTTCGCGCGGACCCACCCCTATCGCCCCGGCGTCCGCTTCACCGATCATGATCCGGCGACGGTCGGCGCCTATCATACGGCGGACGTGCCCTATTGGCTGGGCACGCTGGACAGCCTCAATCGCTTTCGGGTCACGCGGGACTGGACAGCCTATGACCGGGCCTTGTCGAGCGACATGATGGATCATCTGCTCGCGTTCGCGCGGACGGGCAAGCCGGGCGCGGCGTGGCCGGCGCTGGATCTGGCGCGTCCGCGCCTTCATCTTTTCGGCAACGAGGCGCCGGCCGGAAGCGACGGGATGATCGACTGGCCCGGCTTTGCCATCCTGCCGGCCTTGCGCACCGCTGCGCCGCCGCAGGAGCGGCCAAGGGTGAGGGATTGAGCGCGATGCGGGACATGGACCGGCGGCAGGCGCTCAGGGCCGGGGCCGTCGCTGCCGTGGCGACAGCGATGCCCGTCGCTTATGCCAGAGCCGCCGGCGCGGACGAGCCGGGGCTTGCCTTCGTCTATGAGGCGCTGGTGACGCTGGAGCCGACGATCGAGGTCGGCGCGACCCCGCTTGGCGCCCGCCGTCGCGTGCCGATCATCGGCGGGTGGTTCAAGGGGCCGGACATAGCGGGCAAGGTGCTGGGCGGCGGCGCGGACTGGCAGTTGCAGCGCGCCGACAATTGGACCGTGATCGAGGCCGACTATATGATGCAGGCCGACGACGGCACGCTGATCCATGTCCGCAATGTCGGGCTGACGAACAGCCGAGTGCCGGGCGCCAAGCAGCGCTACCTCCGCACGATCCCGAGTTTCGAGGCGCCCGAGGGCCGCCATGGCTGGCTCAACCAGGCTGTGTTCGTCGGCACCATCGGCACGCCCCCTGCCGATGCGCCCAAGCCCGCGGTCGTCATTCGCGTCTATCGCGTGACATGAGGCAAGCCTTGTTTGCAGCGGCGCTGCTGCTGGGCGGCTGTGCCTTGCCGCGCGAGGGGATGCCGGAACAGGCGGCGCTTTCGTCCACCCAATTCGATTTCGTGACCGGCGTGAGCAAGCCTGAAGACCTGGCGCATATCCCAGGAACGCGATGGATCATCGCAAGCGGCTTCTCGACCGGCGCTGGTCTCAAAATCGTCGACAGTGTCGCGCGGCGCGCGGCGTTCTGGTTTACCGGGCGGGGAGATCAGATCGCGCATGATCGCCTTTATTCCGATTGCGACACCCCGCCCGACCCGGCTCTGTTCACCGCGCGCGGCATCAGCCTCCGGGTGACCGCGCCGGGCCACGCGCAACTGCTGGTCGTCAATCATGGCGGGCGCGAGGCCATCGAGCGGTTCGCGGTCGATTTTACCGATGCCGCCGCCCAGCCGCGCCTTCGCTGGCAGGGCTGTATGCCGATGCCCGAGGGGCATGTCGCCAATTCCGTCGCATCCTATAGCGACGGAACGGTGATCGTCACGGTGTTGACGCGGCCGGGGACGACGATCACGGATTTCGAGCTCGGCAGGGTCACGGGCGCAGTGTTTGAACGCGCGCCGGACGAGCGCGCGTTTCGCCTGCTTCCCGGCACCGAATTGCCCGGCAATAACGGCCTGGAAACGGCGAGGGACGACAGCGGCTTCTATGTCATCGCCTTCGGGCTGCGCCAGGTCGTCGCTTATGCGCGGCGGGACACGCGGCAGCCGCTCTGGCGGGTCGAAGCGACCGACTTCATGCCCGACAATATTCATTGGGATGGCGACAGGCTGCTGCTTGCCGGCATGGCGCGGGACGAACCGGGATGCGGCGGCGAGCGCAAGATCATCGATGGCGTGGCGGACGCCATGCTCTGCCATCGGGCCTGGCGAGTCGCGCAGCTCGATCCGGCCACGCGCCGCATGTCCGTGCTTGCGTCCGGGCCGGCGGACACGGTCTTCAACGGCCTGTCCGCCGCGGTGATCGTCGATGGCAGGCTGTGGCTGGGTTCCTATCAGGCCGACCGGATCGCCATTCTGAAATGATTGTATGAACTAGCTCGTACATAATGCTTGCTTAGACGGACGAATGGGGATAGGCGTGAGTCCGCAAGACCAGGCAAGCGACCGGGCGGCTTAGGATGGGGAGGATCGGGCCGACATGGGCCAGCGTTTCATTCATATTCTCAACGGGCCGAATCTGGACCTTTTGGGGGTGCGCGAACCGCATATCTACGGCCGTGACACGCTGGCCGACGTCGAAGCGGCCTGCCGCGCCGAATTGGACGGCAGCGGTGTCGACCTAGTCTTTCGCCAGTCGAACGCCGAACATGAGCTGGTCGAGTGGCTGCACGATGCGCGCATCGGCGCCTTCGGGATCGTCATAAACCCTGCCGCTTTCTCCTATGCCGGCTATTCGGTGCTCGATGCGCTCAAAATGTGCGACTGCCCGATCATCGAAGTGCATATGTCCAACATCCACCGGCGCGAGGAGGCGTGGCGCGCCCAGTCGATCATGACCCAATGGGTGACGGGGATCATCTCGGGCATGGGGATCGACGGCTATGTGCTGGCGGTGCGCCACCTGCTTCAGATCGACAGGCGGAACGCGGCATGACGGCCGAGACGGGGACTCATCGCCCGACGCGCGCGCGGCTGGGTGTTCTGGGGCTAATCAGCGTCGCTACGCTGCTCAACTATATGGACCGCGCCGTCATGGGCGTGGCCGCGCCATCGCTCACGGCGGAACTCGCGATTTCGCCGGAGATGATGGGCGTCATCTTCTCCGCCTTCTCCTGGACCTACGCGGCCGCCCAGATTCCGGGCGGTCTGATCCTCGACCGGCTGGGCGCGCGGATAACCTATGCCGGCTCGCTGATCCTCTGGTCCTTCTTCACCCTGCTCCACGGCATGGCGGCGAATGTGGCGATGCTGTTCGGCTTTCGTCTCGCGCTGGGGGTGGCGGAAGCGCCCTGCTATCCCTGCAACAGCCGCATCCTGAGCAGCTGGTTCCCGCAGCATGAACGCGCCCGGGCCAATTCGGTCTATGCCGTCGGGCAATATGCCGGCCTCGCCTTCTTCAGCCCGGTCCTGTTCTGGATCGTCGGCAGTTTCGGCTGGCGCGCGCTGTTCCTGATCGCCGGGGCGCTCGGGATGCTGTTCGGCCTCGTCATGTATGCGCGCTATCGCGATCCTGGCGACAGCCGCCGGGTGAACCAGGCGGAACTCGACCATATCCGGGCCGGCGGAGGGCTGACCGCAGACGGCCCTGCCGGGAAGGCGGCCTTTTCTTGGTCGAATGTCGGCAAGCTCCTGTCGCAGCGCCAGATATTGGGCGCGTCGATCGGCCAGTTCTGCGGCAATTCGACGCTGGTCTTTTTCCTGACCTGGTTTCCGACCTATCTCGCTACCGAGCGGGGCATGGATTGGCTGAAGTCGGGGACGTTCGCGGTGCTGCCCTATATCGCCGCATCGGTCGGCGTCCTCCTGGGAGGGCAGATCTCGGATATGCTCATTCGCCGCACCGGATCGGCCAATGTGGGACGAAAGCTGCCCATCGTCGCGGGATTGCTGCTCGCATCGACGATCATTCTCGCCAATTTCGTGACGAGCAACACGGTGGTGATCGCGATCATGTCGATCGCCTTCTTTGGGCAGGGCATGGTCAATCTCGGCTGGACGCTGATTTCCGATGTCGCGCCGCGCCAGTTCGTCGGCTTGACCGGCGGCGTGTTCAACCTGTGCGCGAACCTCGCCGGGATCGTGACGCCGATCGTCGTCGGTCTGATCGTCGGCCAGACCGGCTCCTTCTACGGCGCTCTCGCCTTCATCGGCATACTCGCGCTGGTGGGAGCGGCGGCCTATGTCTTCATCGTCGGTGACGTGCGGCGGGTGGAACTGGATTGATGCAAAGCCGCGCACATGGTTGTGTGTCATTGTTAACGAACTAGTTAGTAAAAAAGGGAGGATGGGATGAGATCAGAGTTTAAGCTGTGCCTGCGGCTTGGGGGATCGCTCGTCGCGCTGGCGCTGGGCGTGGGGGCGAGCGCCGCGCGCGCGCAGGATACGGCCCCGGCGGAGGCGGCCTCGACCGCGCTGGCGCCCCCGGCCGCCTCAGCGGCAGAACCCGGCGCCGATATCGTCGTCACCGGATCGCTGATCGCGCGGCCCAACAGTGTCGCCGTCAGTCCGATCGTCACTGTGTCCGACGAGCTTGTCCAGCAGAGCGGACAGATTACGCTGGAGGACTCGCTCAATCAGCTGCCCGGCTTCACGCCGTCGGGCAACGCAGGAACGGGCGGGCAGGGCGCGGGCGGACGCGCTACGCTGAACCTGCGCGCGCTGGGGTCCAACCGCAACCTCATCCTGCTCGACGGCCGCCGTCTGCCCTTGTCCGACATCAACGGCAATGTCGATATCAACATCCTGCCGGAATCGATCATCGGATCGGTCGATGTCATCACCGGCGGCGCGTCCGCCATTTACGGGTCGGACGCCATGTCCGGCGTCGTCAATTTCAAGACCGACCGATATTTCGACGGCGTGCGGGCCGACATTCAGAACGGCAACAGCTTCCGTGGCGACTATGGCAAGTTCAACGCCTCGCTCGCGCTCGGCACGAAATTCGCGAACGATCGGGGTCGATTGATGCTGGCGCTGAGCTATGCGGATCGCGATCCGCTCTCCGGGGCGCAGCGCGGCTTCTTCGCGGACAAGGTGCCCTCCTCCTTCATCGGAACGGGCGCATTCGTGCCCAATGCGCTCAACCTGCCAAGCCAGGCGGCGCTCAACGGCGTGTTCGCCCGCTACGGCGTGACGACGCCGATCAACCGGACGCTCAATCTGGGCTTCAACGACAATGGATCGCTGTTCGTGCAGACAGGCGCGATCAACTATCAGGGGCCGCGCACGGACGCCTATGCCGTGGTCGGCGGCAATGTGCGGATGCCGGTCGGGCCGCAGCTTCAAATCCTCAATGCGTTTGAACGCAAGTCCGCCTTTGCCAAGGGCGAGTTCGATCTGACCGAATCGCTCACCGCCTACGGCCAGTTCCTGTACGTCGATACGACCGTGACGACGGAAAGCGGCAGCAGCCTGACGCAATTTGCGCCGTTCACGACGATTCCCGTCACCAACCCCTTCATCCCCGCCGACCTTCGCACCCTCCTCGCGTCCCGCCCCAACCCGGCAGAGCCGTTCCGCTGGAGCGCGCGCTATGTCGGCATCGGCGACAAGGGATGGGACGAAAATTACCGGGTCCAGCAATATCTGGGCGGCCTGAAAGGCACGATTACCGGCGGGTGGAAGTTCGATGCGTTCGTGGCGTGGGACGAAACGGTGCACGACCAGTCGATGTTCAACGCCGTGCTGAAAAATCGCGTGCAGACCCTGCTCAACGCGGCGGACGGCGGCGCGTCCCTGTGCGCGGGCGGCTTCAACCCGTTCAGCATCGCCAACGCGACACGGCTGTCGCAGGCGTGCCAGGATTATGTGACCGCCACCGTTAACAGCCGCGAGCGATTGACCCAGACGCAGGCGCAGGCGCAGGTGAACGGGCCGCTGTTCGATCTGCCGGCCGGACCGGTGCAGCTGGCGCTGCTCGCCGGCTATCGCAAAAACAGCTATCGTTATGATCCCAGTCCCGATCTGGTGTCGAGCAATGTCGAGGCCGTCGTGGGATCAAACCCGGCGCGCGGCGAGATCAGCGTCAAGGAATTCGCCGCGCAGATCGACGTGCCTGTGCTGTCGGACACGCCCTTCTTCCACGAACTGGGGGTCGGCGCGGCGTTCCGCTATTCCGACTATAAGCCGACGGGCAGCGTCAAAAGCTACGAATTTGACGGGCGGTGGCAGCCTGTCGAAGCGCTGCTGATCCGGGGAAGCTACCAGCGGGCGGTGCGCGCGCCCAATATCGGCGAACTGTTCTCCCCCGTCACCGGAACGCAGCTGGCGATCGGAACGCCGCCTGCCGCAATCGGCGATCCGTGCGACATACGATCGTCGGCGCGAACCGGGGCCAATGGCGGGCAGGTCCGCACGCTCTGCCTGGCGCAGGGGATACCGGCCGCGGCGATCGACGCCTATCAGTTCGCGACCACGGCGACCGGCGGCAATATCCAGGGCAATAGCGGCCTGACGCCCGAAAAGGCGAACACCTACAATATCGGCTTCGTGTTCAATCCCAAGGCGTCCTCGCCATGGCTGTCGGGCTTCTCGCTGTCGGTGGATTATTACAACATCAAGATCCGCAACGTGATTTCGACCATCAACGGCCTGACGGTGCTGGCGAAATGCTATAATCTCGACGGGTCGAACAGCAGCTATTCCAACGCCAACGAGTTCTGCCAGCTGATCCAGCGCGATCCGACCGGGCAGCTGGTCGCTATCGCGCAGCCTTATCTCAACCTCGGCGCGCTCGATACCGACGGCATCGACGTTCAGCTGAACTGGTCGCTGAAGCTTTCCGAAGCGGGGCTGGGCGACGGATCGGGGCGCATCTATGCCTCGTCGGCGATCGGATGGCTCAACCATTATAAGGTGCAGACGCTGCCGGGCACGGCCTCGCAGGACTTTGTGGGCACCAGCACCATCGGGCGTCCTCTGCCCCGCTGGAAGGCGCTGACGACGCTGGGCTATGGTTCGGATGTTTTCGGCATGGGCGTGCGCTGGCGCTATCAGGGCAAGATGCGCGACATCAGTGCGATCACCACGCCCGCCGCAGAGCAGGTCGGGGTGAAGGCCTATAATCTGTTCGACCTGTTTTCGACGGTCGACGTGACGGAGAATGTCCAGCTGCGGGCGGGGATCACCAACCTGTTCGACAAGGGCATCCCGTTCGTCGCCAGCTCCCAGAACGGCACCGATCCCGGGACATACGACATGGTCGGCCGGTCCTTCTATGTCGGCGCGAAGTTCGACTTCTGAGCAAGAGCCGCCTCCGTCATTGGACGGGGGCGGCCTTCCCATCCTCCAGCGGATATGACGATCTTGACCCAAGTCCTTCCTGCCGCCCGATATTTGACCGGCCTTATCGGGCGTGATATTCAGGGCTCGCTTTCGCCGCGGCTGCACGAGAGCGAAGCGGATGCGCAGCATATCCGCCTGATCTATCGCCTGTTCGACCTGGCCGCCGAAGGCAAGGATGGCGATTATCTGCCGGAATTGCTCGATGCATTGCAGACGAGCGGCTTTTCAGGGGTCAACATTACCCATCCCTACAAGCAGGCCGTGATCCCGCACCTGGACGAACTATCGCCGGAGGCCCGGCAGATCGGCTCGGTCAATACGGTGGCGTTCCGCGCGGGACGGCGACTGGGCTTCAACACGGATGTCAGCGGGTTCATGCACAATCTGCGGTCCGGGCTGCCGATGGCGGGCATGGATAGCGTGGTGCAAATGGGCGCGGGCGGCGCCGGCGCGGCCACGGCGCATGGACTGTTGCAGATGGGAACGCAGGCGCTGGTGCTGTTCGACCCGGACGAGGACCGCGCGACCGCGCTCTGCGCCTCGCTTTGCACCATATTCGGTCCCGGCCGCGCTGTCGTGGGCCGCGACCTCAGGGCTATGATCGATAAGGCCGACGGGCTGGTCAATGCGACCCCCATCGGCATGGCGGGCTATGCGGGAACGCCCGTGCCGCAGGCGTTCCTCCGCCCCGCCCTCTGGGTGACCGACATCGTTTACTTCCCACTGGAAACGCAATTGCTGCGCGAGGCGCGTCAGGTCGGCTGCACCACGCTCGATGGCAGCGGCATGACGGTGTTCCAGGCGGCGGGCGCTTTCGAGCATTTCACCGGCAGGGTCGCAGACAGCGCGCGCATGGCGGCAAATTTCAGGGCTGCTCTGGTGTCCGGGGACGACAGGGAGGGCAGGGCTGGATGACCTATGCGATCGCCACCGTATCCTTGAGCGGTACGCTGGAGGAAAAGCTGCGCGCGGCGGCGGCGGCGGGCTTCGATGGCGTCGAGATATTCGAGAATGATCTGATCGCCTGCCCCCTGCGCCCCAGGGAGGTGCGTGCGCTGCTCGACGACCTTGGCCTTGCCTGCCTGCTCTATCAGCCGTTCCGGGACTTTGAAGGGATGCCGGGGTCGCTGCGCCAGCGCGCGCTCGACCGGGCGGAGGCGAAGTTCGACCTTATGGGCGAACTGGGCGTGAACCGCATCCTGGTCTGCTCCAATTGCGCGCCGCAAGCATTGGGCGAACGCAGCCGGATCGTCGCCGATCTGCGGGAACTGGGCGAACGCGCCGAACGGCGCGGGATCATCGTCGGTTATGAGGCGCTCGCCTGGGGCCGCCATGTCTTTGACCATCGCGATGCCTGGGCGATCGTGGAGGAGGTGGACCATCCCGCGATCGGCATCCTGCTCGACAGCTTCCATTCGCTCTCGCGCGGCATAGCGAGCGAGAGCATTCGCGCCATTCCCGGCAGCAAGATCGCCTTCGTGCAATTGGCCGACGCGCCGAGGCTGGACATGGACTTGCTATACTGGAGCCGGCACTTCAGGAATTTTCCCGGACAGGGCGGGCTGCCGGTCAACGACTTTGTCGCCGAAATCCGCCGCACCGGATATGATGGGCCGCTCAGCCTGGAAATCTTCAACGACCGGTTTCGGGGCTGGTCGGCCGACCTGATCGCGCAGGATGGGCTAAGGTCGCTCCGCCATGTCGAGGATGCGGCCTGCCGGTTGCTGGGCCGCCCCGCCGCCGCACCGCCGCCCCCCGCCAACCCGCGGCCCGAATTCATCGAATTTGCCGTCGAGGACCGCGATGTCGCCGATCTGGAAACCATGTTCCGCTCGCTCGGCTTTGTCCGCACCGGGACGCACCGGACCAAGGCCGTGACGCGGTGGCAGTCGGGCGCCGTGAACCTTGTCATCAACGCCGAACCGCAGGGGTTCGGCCATAGCTTCGCCGTGACCCACGGCCCGTCCATCTGCGCGGTCGGGCTGGTGGTGCAGGATCGCGACGCCGTGGCGAAGCGAGCCGAGCATCTCGGCATCAAAGCCGTCGGCGAAAAGGACGCGCCCGGCAATCTCGCTCTGCCGGCGCTGCGCGGCATTGGCGGCAGCATCATCTATGTCATCGGCGAAGATGAGGTGGCGGCGATGTGGGACGCCGAGTTTGCGCCCACAGGAGCGCCGCACGATGCCCGCGACCTGACGATAGACCATCTGGCGGCCGTCGTTCGCATCGAGGAATATCTGTCCTGGCAACTATATTGGCGGTCGCTGTTCGGACTCGATCACGGCGCGCAGGCGGACGTCATCGACCCGTCCGGGCTGGTCCTGAGCCAACCGCTGCAAACCGCGGACGGCGCTCTGCGCATCACGCTCAATGCGTCGGAGGCCGCCCGCACGTTGTCATCCCGCTTCGTCGAGCAAAATTTCGGCGGCGGCTATCAGCATATCGCCTTTGCCACCAAAGACCTGGTCAAAAAGGCCGAGGAACTCCAGCGAAGCGGGGCGCGGATTTTGGAGGTCAGCGGCAATTATTATGACGATCTTCGCGCTCGCTTCGGCCTCGATCCCAAGGCGGTGAGCGCGATGGAACATGCCCATCTGCTTTACGATCAGAACGACGGCGGAGAATATCGACAGCTCTACAGCCGCGCATTCCAGAAGCGCTTCTTCTTCGAATTCGTCGAGAGGACGGGGTATGAAGGCTATGGCGCACCCAATGCCGGAGTCCGGCTGGCGGCGCAGGAGCGGTTCAAGCAGACGCATTGAGGGAAGGGGCAATCAGCCGGCGCGCGCGCCGTTGCACTTGCCGTCCCCTCCGCCGGTAGCGCCTGTTCACGATGGCTTCGAGGTTGAGCCAGCGGGCGCTCAAGCCGGTGATGCGTGACATCGCAGCAATGTATTGGTTTCGCAGCGGCGGCTGATCCCACGGGGGCGCAGCACGCATAATTGCGTTTGGCGCGTCGCCGGCATGGAACCGGCGCCGATCCTTTGGAGCACCCCGCAGACATCTTTAGTGCCGCCCGCTCGCCAAGGGTGCGACGCCGTGCGCATGCCAGCAGAATGATGCTTATTGGCTGCACTCCAAAAAGCTGTTGATCTCAAAATGTGTATTACACTATGGGAGTACAAACATGGAGGAATGATGCGGCTTCACGATCTGATACGCTTGCGAGCGGAAGAAAGAGGCGGCCAGTTGGCGGTGGTGGAACTCGCTGACACGGACGAGGTCGAAACCCGCTTGGCGCTGAGCTATGGCCAACTCGACCTTGAGGTGGATCGCGTTGCGGCAGGGGCGATCGCGCTGGGCCTGCCCATAGGCGGGCGGGTGCTGGTTGCGCTCAGCAATCGCGCCGAATTTGTCAGCACCTTGTTCGGCCTGATGCGCGCCGGTCTGGTGCCGGCGCTGGCCAATCCGCGCCTCGGTGCGGAGGACTATGCCCGGATCATCGAAGAGCTGTCGCCAAAAGCGCTGATCGGCGATGATCTGTCGATGGCTGCTCTGCGCGCAGCCAATGGCGCGGGTCTGCCGCTCATCAGCCTGGCGCGCGAAACGCAGGTCGATGGCGTGACGACCTGGGGCGCGTTCCTGCGGGATCCGGTGGCCGATCGTTCGAGAGAGGCGGCGAGCGATATCGCGCTGATCCTGCTGACGTCGGGATCGACCGGTCGGCCCAAGGCCGTCGATATGACGCATCAAGGCTGCGTCCAGCATTTCGAGGATCAACGCCCCTTCTATGGCGCGATCTACCAGCGCACGCCCGTCACGCTTGCGGCCACGCCCTTATTCCACAAAAATGGCACGGGCACGATCAAGACGATGCTGACCATGGGCGGAACGATCGTCATCGCTCCGCGCTTTCATCCCCGCCGCTTTCTGGCGGCGGTCCAGCGGCACGGCGTCACGACCTTCACCGCGGTCGCCACGATGGCGATGATGCTGCTCGACCAGAAGGATCTGATCGAAGCCGGCGACTGGTCGAAGCTCGACGCCATCATGATCGGCGCGGCGCCGACCGGTCGGGTGCTGCTGGACGCGATGGAAGAGGCGTTCGGCGCGCGTGTATTCCATATGTATGGCACGACCGAAGCAGGGGCTTCGCTGGGGCATGACCCGGCGCGCAGATATACGCTTGATTCCTGCGGTCGTCCGCTGCCTGGCGTCACCGTGCGGCTGGTCGGCCCCGACGGGGAAGAGGCGGCGCACGAAGGCGAATTGTGGGTCCGTTCGCCGGCCGTCGCGCTCGGTTATGTCGGCCGGCCGGAAGAGACCGCCGCGCGCTTCAGCGACGGTTGGTATCGCACCGGCGATATTCTCGAACGCGACGCCGAAGGCTTCTTCTTCTTCCGCGGCAGGGTGGATGACATGTTCGTGTGCGGTGGGGAGAATATCTACCCGCTCGAGGTGGAGCGCGTGCTGCTCAAGCATCCCGGCATCCGCAGCGCCTGCGTGGTCGCGGTGCCGCATCGGCTGAAGGGGCAGGTGCCGGTGGCGATGATCGAGGCGGAGCCGTCGCTGGACGAAGCCGCCGTGAAGCAATGGGCCATCGCCAACGGTCCTGCTTATGCGCATCCGCGTCAGGTCTGGGTCGAGGAAGCCCTGCCGATCGCGCCGACCGGCAAGATCGACCGCAGGGCGGTGCACGCCATGGCGCTGGCTCGGATGGAAGAGTCGGCATGAGCGACACAGTTACTCTGCACGTCGCGGACGGTATCGCCACCATCACCCTGGACCGGCCGGGCGCGCGCAATGCGATGGACCCGGCGATGGTTGCGGCCCTCGCCGACCGGGTCGGACAATGCGATGCCGATGCTGCGGTGCGCGTGATCGTGCTGACCGGCGCGGGCGCGCATTTCTGTGCCGGCCTCGACCTTGGCGCCGGATGGGCGACTGACCTTGCTACCCTGGCGGGGGAGGGCGTCGAGGCGCGATGCGCTCCGGCGCGCGCGCGCAAGCCGCTGATTGGCGCGGTTCGGGGCGCGGCGATCGGCGCCGGCGCTGAATTGATGCTGATGTGCGATCTGGTGGTCGTGGGCGACGACCTGCGCTTCGCGCTGCCCGAGTTCGGCATGGGCGCGCTGCCGGTGACCGGGGCCGTGGCGCGGCTTTCGGCGCGGATCGGCGCAATGCGCGCGGCCGATTTGATCGTCTCGGGCCGCAGCGTCGGTGGCGCGGAAGCAAGGGCGCTGGGGCTGGCCGTCTCGGTCCATGCGCCCGATGCCCTGATCGATGCCGCCCATGCGCTCGCAGCCCCGATCGCCCGCCAGTCGACCGCCCACGCGGTGCTGCTGAAGCAGGCGTTGGGGGAAGCGGGCGGTGCGGCCGACGCGTCCGCATCGGCATTGCGCGCGATGGCGGCGCTTTCGATCACCATGATGCAGCGCAAGACGGAGCATGGCGCATGACCAAATTTGCGATTGATTGGGATGCGCTGGAGAGCCTGCGCAGCGACGTGCGCGCGTTTGCCGAGAACAGCCTGACCGGCTTCATCGACGCGATCGACCAGCCGACCGGCCTGCCCGAGCCGGCTTATCGCCTCCTGGCCGACGCCGGCTATCTGGGGATTACCTTGCCACCTGCCTATGGCGGCGCGGGGTTGAGCTTTGCCGAATATTGCGTGGTTCTGGAGGAATTCAGCCGCATCTCCTCCGCCTTCGCGCTTTGGGTAACGATGTCGAGCGGCCCCGTGCAGGCCGCGATCCTCAAGGCAGGCAATAAGGCGCAGCGGCAAACGCTGTTGCCGGCGGTGGCGCGCGGCGAATGCCGCATGGCCTTCGCGCTGACCGAGCCCGATGCCGGCTCCGACGCGGCGGCGATCCGTACCCGCGCCGAACCGGTGGCGGGCGGCGGCTGGCGCATCAACGGCCGCAAACATTATATCACCCTGGGCGACGTCGCCGACTGGGTGCTCGTAATTGCCCTTACCGATCCCGAAAAACGGGCGCGGGGCGGCATCAGCGCTTTTCTGGTGCCCACGACCGCGCCCGGCTTTTCGATCGGCCGAATCGAAGTCACCATCGGCAACGAGCAGATTGTGGAACTGGGTTTCGACGACTGCCTGGTCAGCGAGGAGGCATTGATCGGCGGGCTTGGCGGGGGCTTCGCGGTCGCCATGGACAGTTTGGACGAAGGCCGGCTGGGCGTGGCGATCAGCTGCATCGGCGCTGCGTCGAAGGCGCTGGAGCTGATGACGGATTATGCCCGCACGCGATCGACCTTTGGCGAACCATTGGCCGCGCGCCAGGCGGTGCAGTGGATGATCGCCGACTCGGTCGTTGAGATCGAAAGCTGCCGGGCGCTGTTCGAGAAGGCGCTGACGCGGATGGCCGAAGGGCAGCCGGTGACTCAACTGGCATCGATGTGCAAGCTCGCCGCCTCCGAGATGGTCGGGCGGGTAACCGACCGGGCGATGCAGGTCCATGGCGGCGCAGGACTGATCCGCAGCGGCGGGGTCGAGCGGCTGTACCGGGAGACGCGGCATTATCGGGTGGGGGAGGGCGCGTCCGAGGTGCAGCGCATGATTATCGCGCGCGCCGCGCTGAAAGGATGAGCGCCGCGCGCGCCGAGTTTCGCAGAGGCTGGCGCGCGTTACTGGCATGCACCGTGGGCGCCGGGCTGGGCTTCACGCTGTTCGGCTATATGTTCAGCCTGTTTGTCGAGCCGCTGCAATCGGCGTTCGGCTGGTCGCGCGGGGCGATCGGCGGCGTGCTGGTGGCGGTGCCGATTACCGCTTTGGCGCTGCCCGCAATCGGTGCGGCGATAGACCGATTCGGGCCGGCGCGGATCATTGGTCTGTCGACCGTCGGCCTGTCGGCCAGCTATCTGCTGCTGACTGGGATGGACGGCGATATCGGGCGCTTCTATGCCGGCTACGGACTTGCCGCGCTGCTCGGATCGGCGACTGGGCCGATCGGCTATGCGCGGGTGCTGGTGTCATGGTTTGAAGCAGCGCGCGGCACGGCGCTCGCGTTGATGCTGGCGGGCGGGTCGATTGCGGCAGCGATCCTGTCTCCCCTATTGTCCGCAACGATTGAGACGGCCGGCTTTCGCGCCGGCTTTGCCGTGCTTGCCGGCGCTGCCCTGCTCGGCGGGGGTGCGGCGCTGGCTCTGGGGCTGCGCCTTGGGCCGGTGACGTCCGTGTCGCGCGCCGATGAGTCGGACCAGCCCCTCGGCTCCCGCCGCACCTTCATGCTGCTGGGATGTTCGCTGTTTCTGGCCGGGATACCGGCCATCGGGCTTGCCTCGCAACTCCAGCCGCTGTTCGTTGCGCGCGGATTTGGCGCGGGGGCGGCGGCGGCGATGATCGGCATCCTGGCATTGGCCGTGCTCGGAGGCCGGCTGGTGACAGGCGTTCTGCTCGATCGACTGCGGCCAACGGTGGTCGCCGCCACAGTGATGATCGTCGCGGCGGCCGGCGCTCTGGTCCTCGCCGTTCCCGGCGGACATGCCGCCGTCGCGGTGGTTGGCGTGCTGTGCATCGGCCTCTCGCAAGGGGCGGAGCTTGATCTCCTCTCCTTCCTCTGCGCCCGCTATTTCGGGCTGAGCCGCTATGCACGCACCTATGGCAAGCTGTTCCTCTGCTACGCAGCCGCGCTCCCGCTTGGCGGCTTGCTGTTCGGGCTGAGCTACGACCTGACAGGTAGCTACGCCACCGCTTTAGGGGTCAGTGCCGGCCTTCTTGCATCGTCCGCTGTCCTGTTCCTGCTGCTGGAGCCCCGCGCCAAGCCATGAAAAACAGAGTTGCATATAAATGTGTAGTACACTATTATACACGCATAAATATGGGGAGGCTGTTATGCGTAAGGTCAAACTTGGGTGCGTGATCGGTTCGATCTGGGCCTTGTCCGGGGGGCATGCCCTGGCGCAAGCCTCGTCCGAAGCGGTTCCGCCGCCCTCTGGCACGCAAGGGATTGCGGACATCATCGTCACCGCGCGCCGGGTTGACGAGAGCCTTCAGACAACGCCGATCGCCGTCTCGGTCGTATCGGGCGCCGAGCTTGAAAGCCGGGCGGTTGACGACCTCAAGGACTTGGCGCGCATCACGCCAAATCTGACGCTGGAGGGCGCTGCGCGCTCATCAGGCGGCGGCTTCAACTCGTCGGCTTTCCTGCGTGGCGTCGGGCAGGACGAATTCCTCATTACGTTTGAACCGGGCGTTGGCACCTATATCGACGGCGTGTATCTGGGCCGGACGGTCGGCGGCGTGCTCGACCTGCAGGATGTTCAGCGCGTCGAAGTGCTGCGCGGGCCGCAGGGGACGCTGTTTGGCCGCAACACGATCGGCGGTGTCGTGCAGGTAGTGTCAAACCCACCGGTCGACCGGTTCGAGGGATCGCTGTCGGCGGGTCTTCGCACCGATGAAGGCGTCGATCTCGACGGCACGGTCAACGTGCCGCTCGGTGAGGGCATATTCTTTCGCGCATCGGGCCAATATCGGCGGCAGGATGGCTATTCGGTCAACCGCACGACAGGACAGGAACTGGGCTATATCGACCGTCTGGTGGGTCGCGCGCAGCTGCGCCTGGTGCCGTCGGATCGGCTGACGATCGATCTTGCGATCGACGGATCGCGTGCGCGGCAGGCGGGCGTCCCTACAAGTCTGATCGACCTCGTGCTCGTCAACAACGGCTCGCCCACGCTCGCTGCCCTTTACAACCTGTTCAACGCAGGCAGTCTGTGCACCTCGGGCTGCCCATCCTCGTCGATGTCGATCACCGCAGCCGATGTCCGCCGCGGCGAACGGGATTTCTCGACGATCAACGACAAGCAGATCAACGACGCCGACCTCTGGGGCGCGGCGGGCACGATCGCCTTCGAGGTGAGCGACGCGCTGACGCTGAAGTCGATCACCGCCTACCGCGAAATGAGCGCCTTGTTCAGCGCTGACCTGGACGGGACTGACTCCCGACTGGTCAATACGCTCTACGACACGCGCCAGGACCAGTTCAGCCAGGAATTGCAGGCCACAGGCAGCCTGTGGGATGACAGGCTGTCCTATGTTGCCGGCCTCTATTATTTTCGCGAAAGCGCCAGCGAAGTGGGCGATATCCGCATCTTCCCCGGCCTGTTCCAGATTTTCGAGGCGCTGCCGGGGCCGTCCTTTCCCGTTGTGAGCGGGGCGAATTGCGCGACAAGCCCGCAATTATGCGCGGGCGGGGCCGGCAATCCCAGCAATCAGTTCTTCGACAATATGTTCCTGACCGACTCCTCGATCCGGTCGCGCAGCTATGCCGCCTATGGACAGGTCAATTTCGAGATTGCGACCGGCCTGCGGGTGACCGGCGGGCTGCGCTATACCAATGATCGCAAGACCTTCGATTATTCGGCGCTGCGCAACGGCGGCAGCGGCGCGGTTTATGGCGCCAACGGTCTGCTCTATGCCATCGACCCTACCCGTCGCGTCGGCAAATATGACGCATGGACACCCAAATTCGGCATCGACTGGCAAGCCAGCCCGTCGCTGTTCCTCTATGCTTCGGCCGCCAAGGGGTTCAAGTCGGGCGGCTTCAACGGCCGCGCTACCACCAATGCCGATTTCTCCGCCTTCGGGCCGGAGACGATCTGGTCCTATGAGGTCGGGGCCAAGACCGACCTGTTCGACCGCCGGCTGCGGCTCAATATGGCGGGCTTCTATTCCGACTATACCGATATTCAGACCACGGTGGCGGTGCAAATTCCGACCGGCACGGCGAGCCCGGTGCTGAACGCCGGCGCTGCCCGCATCTATGGCGCGGAAATAGAGGCGCAGGCGATCGTCGCGCGTGGGCTACGCATCACGGCGGGGATCGGGTTGCTGAATGCCCGCTATACGCGCGATACGCCGCCCAACATCGTCGATGGCGGTCGACTGCCCAAGGCGCCCGAATTCCAGGGCAGTCTGGCCGCCGAGTATCGCACTGCCGTGTTCGGCGATTATGAATGGATGCTGCGCGGCGAAGTCAGCCACCGGTCGCGGCAGGAGAATGAACCGTCCAATTATGCGGCGGTCGCGCAGCCCGCCTATACGCTGCTCAGCGCGCGCACTCAGATCAGCAGCCCGGATAAGCGCTGGACCTTTGCGATCTGGGGCAAGAACCTGACCGACGAGACCTATCTGCTCAATGCGTTCCGCTCCGGTGGCGGCACCAATGTCGGCTATTATGCGCGCGGCCGCGAGGCCGGCGCCAGCCTGAGGTTCACCTTCTGATGGCGACCCCGCCCTATCGGCTCTACGGCGCAGTCACCCCCAATGTGGGCAAGGTGACCGCATTACTGGAAGAGATTGGCGCGTCCTATGACTTGGTGATGATCGACGTGGCGGGCGGGGAGCAGCACCAGCCGCCTTTCGCCGCGATCAATCCCAATGCCAAGGTGCCAGTGCTGGAGGACCGCGAGGCAGGTGGCCTGCGGCTGGCGGAATCGGGCGCGATCCTCCTATACCTGGCGGAGAAACATGGGGCCATGCTTCCCGCCGACCCGGTGAAGCGCGCAGTCGCTTATCAGTGGCTCATGTTCCAGATGAGCGGAATCGGGCCGATGCTGGGTCAGCTTAGGCACTTCCGCATGGTGGCCCTTGCGGGCAACGACCATGCGCTTGCCCGCTATGGCGACGAAGCGGTCCGGCTGTTCACCGTGCTGAACAACCAGTTGCAAGGGCAGGACTTTGTCGCCGATACGCTGACGATCGCCGACTTCGCGCTTTATCCTTGGTTTCACTTCATCGACATCTACCGTGCACAGGGCATCGACTTCGGGCTGGATCCGGTGCGCTTCCCTGCGATCGCCCAATGGCAGGAGCGGTGCCGCACACGACCGTCGATGGCGAAGGGCATGGCTGTGCTGGAAGCGCGGCTGGAAGAAGCGATCGCCGCATTGCGACAGGCTGGACGGTGGTCTGATGCTCCCGCCTGACATAAGGGGGCTTGCGCAAGCCGCGCGTCGCGCTGCATTCCCTGTCGTCATGGAAGACACGCACGACACACAGGCCGCGCAGGGCGGCTTCAGCAAAGGCGCAACCGGACGGCGCGATCATTCGGCCGTCGACTATATCGTCGACCGCGTGCGCCGCGCGATCCGGGAGGGGCGGCTGGTGCCGGGCCAGCGGCTGATGCAGGAGGAACTGACCCAAGGGCTCAAGGTCAGCCGTGGCCCCGTTCGCGAGGCGCTTCGCCGGCTCGCTGCCGATGGTGTGATCGAACTGGCGTTCAACCGCGGCGCCCGGGTCCGCCGCCTGACCCATCGGGAGGTCGTCGCGCTGGGCGAGGCGCGCGAAGCGGTGGAGACCATGGCCGCCGAACTCGCGGCCCGCCGCGCCGCCGGATCGCCGCGCCGAGAAGAATTGGGCATCCTGACCGGTCGGCTCGAACAGGCCGCGGCGAGCGAGGATGCGGCTGCCTTCACCGCTCTTAATGAGGATTATCATCAGCTCATCTTTGCGCTGGCCGACAATGATGTGCTCGACGACCTCAACGGGCGGTTGCACCTTCAGGTGCATTTCATCCAGCACCAGTTTCGCGACAGCTATCCGGCCGACTGGATGCACCAGGCGCAGGCCGAGCACCGCCAGATCACCGCCGCGATCCTGGCCGGCGACGTGATAGGCGCGCGCGAGGCGATGCGGGCGCATGTCAGCCGGATCGCCGCCACATCGGCGCAGATGCCGCCGAAATTTTACGAACCCATTTGAGGGAGCAGATATGCGGATCGTCGATAGCGAGGAAATCCAATGGCACACAGGGCCGGGGCATCGCGATCCGGGCATATATCTGCGCGATGTGCTGACCGGACAGGAGGGCGGCCCGGGCAATTACTGGCTGTCGCTCATCCGTATCGAAAGCGCTTATGACGCGCCCATTCACGGCCATAATTTCGATCAGGTCCGCGTGATGCTGGAGGGGACGTTCAATTTCGGCGAACAGGATCAGGCCGAAGGAACGATCGGCTATTTTTGCGAAGGCACGCCCTACACCCAGTCAGCGCGCGGCCGGTCGCTGATGCTGCTGCTTCAGTGCGAGGGCGCCAGCGCGTCCCGCTTTCTGAGCCAGGCGGAGATGCGCCGCGGGGTCGTGGAGCTGAAAGCGGCGGGCGGCGATTTTCGCGACGGCCGTTATATCGGCCCGCACCCGCTGACAGGGGCCGAGGTGACGATCGATTCGGTCGAGGCGATCTGGCAGCATATCGTCCAGGAACCGATCGCTTATCCCCCGGCGCGCTACGAGCGCCCCGTTATCGTGCATCCGCAAGCCATCCACCCGCGCCCGATCGCCGGAGCAGCGGGCGCGAGCGAGCGCCTGCTGGGCCTGTTCAACGAACGCGGGCTGCGCATAGCGCTGCGCACGCTGGAACCTGGCGGAACGCACGTCTATGATGGCCGAACCGAAGGCTCCGGCCTACTGTTTGTGACGCAGGGCGAGGGCACGCTGGGCGGGGCGGACTTTGGCTATCGTTTCGCCGCGGAGATCGGAGCGGAGGAAGCCGGCGAGCTGGTCGCGGGCGCAGACGGCCTGACGGTGCTGGTCATCCGCTTGCCGGACTGAGCATGGCGTCGAGATAATCGAGCGAGGCGCGCCGAGCGCGGGCGAGGCGCAAACGGCGGGGGCGCGCCTGAAAATGGTGCGTGTCGGCCGCAGCGCGCCATTCGCCCGGCCGGCGCTCCAAACTCAGCCATTGTTCGGTCGCGGCAACCGGATCGTCGAAACGGCCATCGGCCCATGCCTGGGCATTTACCGCCATGCCATCATAGACGGCGGCGGTCAGCACTGCTGGCGCTACTCGCCCCTCCATCAGCGCCACGGCCGAAAAAGGCGGGACTCCAAGTTTCACCTCCGGCAGCCGCCAGACCGCATCGGGCGTCGCATGGATGCGGTGGGTTGCCGCCAGCAGCAATGCGCCCGCCCCGACGGCCAGGCCGCGCGCAACCCCGATCACCGGCGCGTCGTGCGCCAGCACCGCATCGAGCAGGTCGAACAGCGCGATAGCGCTCTCGCGGGGGCGCCCAAGCATATCGGCCCGATCAGCGCCGCCGCTGAACAATGTCGCGCTGCCGGCGAGCACGACCGGTCCCGCCGTAGCGCGCAAGCAGTCGGTGATCGCCTGCATGTCCAGGACGCGCAGGCTGCTGGCTGCGGCGGGCGCTTCGATCCGCAGCCAACAGGCGTCGTCGGTCAGCGTGCAGCCGATCCTGTCGGTCAATGCACCGCTCATGATGAAGCGCCTTTCTGCGCGCGCCGCCAGCCGCTTGGCGGACTGCCATAATATTTGCCGAACGCCTTGGTGAAGGATGTCGCCGAGCGATAGCCGCAGGCGCGGGCGATGTCGGCGATGCTGTGTCCGCCTTCTTCCACCATCGCGGCGGCGCGCGCCAGCCGCTGATGGCGGAGGAATCGCGCCGGCGGCGCGCCCGCCACATCGGCAAAGCGGCGGACAAAGGTGCGGGGCGCCATCTCCGCCTGGCGCGCGGCGTCGGCGATGCGCTGGCCCGGCCCCTTGTCGAGCCAGGGGCGAACCAGATCGGCTTTGTGTAGCGGACCGGCGAGGATCGCCGCAACCAGAGCGTTGACGAGATGATTGACGATGACCGGCATCGCGGAACCCGGATCGCGCCCGGCAAGGTCGATCGCTTCGCACAGCCGCTGAAGCACCGGGTCCGGCGTCACGACGATCAGCGGCGGCGCTACCGCCCGCAGATAATCGACGGTTCCGCCGGTCCAGAAGGACTGGGTCGACCACATGTCGATAATCGGCGATTCGCCCGCGCCATGGTGGGTGAGAAGCGTGTTCTGGCGAACCGGGCGGGTGCGCAGCAGATCTTCGACGGCGACATCGGCCTTGCAGCCCGGATCGCTTGCAACCTCATGCTCCATACCGACCGGGAGCAATGCAATCTGGTCAGAGGCGACCTCAACCGATTCGCGCTGGCCAGCCATCCGAAAGTAGAGACTGCCGCCGTGCGGTGCATAGATGAGCGCCGCATCGACCGCAGCGGTTGCGGCTGCCCAGCGCCCGGTCATGCGAAGCGGCCCATATAGCGTCCCCCCAAGGCGCAGGTGCCGCGGATCGAGCGTCGTCAAATCCTATCCCTGTCTGCCATATATCTATCCGTTACTGCCGTTGCTCATCTGCGGTGATTGCCTCTCCCTACAAGTATCCTACACTTTGGGAAAGGGGTGATGATAGACGCCCCGACGAAGAGAGGACCGAAATGGCCGATGGAATTGCCGACATGAGGCCCGCTGCAGGCTGGATCGATGCCGGGGCAGGGACAATCGATGCAGCGATCTACTGGGATCCTGCTGTTTACGCGCTGGAGCAAGAGCGCGTGTTCGGCAAGACATGGCTGTGCGTCGCGCATGAAAGCCTGGTCCCAAAGGCCGGTGATTTCTTCACCAGCCGAATGGGCGAGGATCCCGTCATCGTCGCGCGGCAGCGGGACGGGTCGATCGCCGTCTTCCTCAACCAATGCCGCCATCGCGGCGCTCGCCTCTGCCGCGCGGACATGGGCCAGGCCAAGGTGTTCGCCTGCTCCTATCATGGCTGGACCTACGACCTTGCCGGCAACCTCATCTCGATCTCGAAAGAGAGCGTGGTCGATGGCGGCAAGATCGACAAGACCCGCTGGGGGGCGGTCAAGGTCGCCAAAATCCATAATTATCACGGCCTGATCTTCGCCACCTGGAATCCCGACGCGCCGGCGTTCGACGATTTTCTGGGCGAGGCGAAATGGTATTTCGACATGATGTTCGATCGCCCCGGCGGCACCGAAGTGATCGGCGGCGTTCAGAAATGGGTGGTCAAGGCGAACTGGAAACTGGGTGCCGAACAATTTACCAGCGATATCTATCATTTCGACTATACCCATGTCGGCACGTCGATGGCGTTCATGCCGCCCGACATGCCGATGGGTGAGCCGCCCGTCGTCAACGGCCGGCAGTTCCGCGATCAGGGACATGGTGGCGTCGTGACCACCGACGTCCAGCTCTCCGACATGCAGACGGCAATTGCGATGGGCATGGACGTGCTTGCCTATAACCAGTCGCGTCGGCCGCTGATGGCCGAGACGCTGGGCGCGTTGCGCGGGCATGACGCGCAGCCGGTCCATGCCAACATCTTCCCCAATCTCGGCATCCTGCCGCTCAACCAGACGCTTCGCCTCTGGCAGCCGCGTGGACCGGGCGAGATGGAGGTGTGGGCCTGGACCCTGGTGGACAAGGAAGCGCCGCCCGAGATCAAGGAAAGGGCGCGGCTCCAGACTCAGTTCACCTTTGCCTCATCGGGCGTGTTTGAACAGGATGACGCCGAAAACTGGGCCGAGGTCCAGCGCGCCCTTCGGGGGCCGATGGGCCGCAGCGCCGTCTTCAACAACCAGATCGGCCGAGGCGAGAGCCGCGACCCCGATGGGATTTTTCCCGGCACCACCGACTTCGCGATGAGCGAGGCGGCCGCACGGGGCTTTTACGCGCATTGGCAAAAGCTGATGCTGGAGGATGGGCAATGAGCTACGAAATGGTGCTCCCCTATCGCGTCAGCGACGCCGGCGAGCCGGCCGATCTGCCGCTTTGGCACAGCGTCCAGCAATTCCTGTTCCAGGAGGCCGCGCTGCTCGATCGCCGGGCATTTGCCGAATGGCTCGACATGCTGGACGACGGCATCCGCTACTGGGCGCCGACCCGCTATAGCCGCACCCCGCGCGAGCGGGCCGGCGAATGGTCGCGGCCCGATCAGGCGGCGCATTTCGATGACAGCAAGCAGTTCCTGGCGCTGCGGGTCCGGCGGCTGCTGACCGACCGGGCGTGGTCGGAGGATGCGCCTTCGCGCACGCGGCACCTCGTCACCAACGTCCAGGTTCGCAGGCTGGCCGACGGAGCGATCGAGGCGGACTCCAACTTCCTCGTCTATCGCGGGCGGGTGGACGATTGCGAAGAGATATTCTCCGGCGCGCGGCATGATCGGCTGGTGGGCAGCGACGGCCCTTACCCGTTCCGCATCGCTGAGAGGGTCATCCTGTTCGACCATACGATGATCCTCGCCAACAATCTCGGCATCTTCTTCTGATGGGCGGTCGTCTTGAGGGGCTGAGCGCAGTCGTGACCGGTGGCGCGTCGGGCATGGGCCGGGCGATCGTCGATCGCTTCGTGGCCGAAGGCGCGCGCGTCGTGTTGTTGGACCGCAACGCCGAGCGGGCGCTCGACGTGGTGGCGCAGCACGGGGACGCGGTACGCATGGTGGCCGGCGACGTGCGGTCGCAGGCGGACAACCGGGCGGCAGTCGCGGCAGCGGTGGCGCATGGCGGGGGGCTCGACATATTCGTCGCCAATGCCGGTCTGTGGGACTGGAACGCGCGACTGATCGATCTTCCGCTGGACGCCACCGAAGCCGCGTTCGACGAGCTGTTCGCGGTTAACGTGAAGGGCTATCTGCTCGGCGCGCAGGCCGCGGCGCGGGCGCTTGCTGACCAGGGCGGATCGCTGATCTTCACTTTGTCCAACGCGGCGCTCTACACCAATGGGGGCGGGCCGCTCTACACCGCGTCCAAGCATGCGGCGCTGGGCCTCATGCGCCAGCTCGCCTTCGAACTTGCGCCCCGGGTGCGAGTGAATGGCGTCGCGATCGGTGGCGTGACGACCGATTTGCGCGGTCCGACCGCCTTGGGGCAAGCCGAACAGTCGATCGCGCTGATGCCGCTGGCCGTGGCGGCCCCTTTGGTCATGCCGCTCGCGCGGCAGCCGGAGGCGGCCGATTTCACCGGCGCTTATGTCATGCTGGCCGATCCGCAGGATGGCCGCGCGATCACGGGGGCCGTGATCGAGGCGCATGGCGGCTATGGCGTGCGCGGCGTGCTGAAGCCGGCCGGCGGCTATGATCTTGACCCCGCCGGCGATCCCACCCCGGCGGCGATGGCGCAGTTACAGGCAATCATGAGCGGCGCAGCGGCGCCGGAGGAGCGAGCATGAGCGATATCAAGGCACTTGGCTATCTGGGGTTCGGCGTGTCCGATCTCCCTGGATGGCGCGGCTATGCAACCGACTTTCTGGGGCTTCAGCCGGTCGATCGCCCCGATGGATCGATCGATCTGCGCATGGACGATCACGCGGCGCGCATCCGGTTGGTGGCCGACGCGGCGGACGACATTCTCTGGCTGGGCTGGGAGGTCGCCGACGCTGCGGCGCTCGACCGGCTGCGGGCGCGGCTGGCAGCGGCTGGCGTTTCCTACGAGGACGGCAGCCCCGCCGACGTGAAGGACCGGCAGGTCGAGGCGCTGATCCGCTTTGCGGACTGCGACGGCACGCCATGCGAAGCCTATTGGGGCCTGCTGCGCCGCACCGAAGCGCCGTTTCTAAGTCCGATCGGCGCGCGCTTCGTCACGGGGCGCCAAGGGCTGGGCCATGTCATCCTGATAACGCCGGACCGGGTTCGTACCGAGGCCTGGTATCGGGACGTGCTGGGCTTTCGCGTGTCCGACTATGTTCATGCGGAAATGGCGCCCGGCATGACCGTGGATTTCACCTTCATGCGGTGCAACAGCCGCCATCACTCGCTGGCCTTGTGCAGCGTCCCCATGCCCAAGCGGCTCCAGCATTTCATGATCGAGGTCGACAATATCGACGATGTCGGCCGATCCATCTATCGCGCCGAAGATGCGGGCGTCCATACGATGCTGAGCTTTGGCCGCCATTCAAACGACAATATGCTCTCGGTCTATTACATAACGCCGTCGGGCTTCGCGGTCGAATATGGCTGGGGCGGATTGGAAGTCGAGGATGAGAGCTGGCATGTCCAGAACCATGCCGCCCCGTCGGCGTGGGGACATCGCTTCCGTCCGCCGCCGGGCACGCCCGCACCGGTCCCCACCATCATGCACGAAAGGGAAGACGCATGACGCTCGCGCTTGAAAGCCGCTATATCCACTCCAGCGGGCTCAAACTTCATGTTCAGGATGGCGGCGGCGATGGTTTTCCGATCATCTGCCTGCATGGCGGCGGTCCCGGCGCGTCGGGCTATTCCAATTATCATCGCAATATCGATGCGTTGGCCGCAGTCGGCCGCGTGATCCTGATCGACCTGCCTGGCTATGGCGAAAGCGACAAGCCTGAACTGGAAGGGCCGCGCCTGGCCTTTTTCTCGGGCCATGTGCGGGCGGTGATGGACGAACTGGGCCTGGCGCAGGTCGACCTTATCGGCAATTCGCTGGGCGGCGGCACGGCGGCCAAGCTGGCGCTCGATACGCCGGAGCGGGTGCGCCGGATGGTGCTGCTGGGACCGCCGATCGGGATGCCGGTGTTCAGCCCGTTTCCGACCGAGGGGTGGCGGCATATGGCTGGCTATTACCGCGGCGAAGGGCCTACGAAGGAGAAGATGCGCGCCTGGATCGAGGCGCTCATCCATGACCCGTCGCAAGTGACCGACGCGATCGTCGAAGAGCGTTTCGCCGCATCGACCCGCCCTGATGTACTGGCCGCGCCGCTCAACGAGCCGGGGCCGAAAGCGCCGTTCGAGCCGATCTGGCAGGATGTCGGCCGCATCGCGCATCCCACGTTGATCCTGTGGGGCCGCGACGATCGGGTGGTGCCCTATGAATCCGGCCTGATGGCCTTCAAGCAGATGAAGCGCGCCGAACTCCATGTGTTCGCCGAGACCGGTCATTGGGTGCAGTGGGAACGAACCGACGCCTTCAACCGGCTGACCGCCGAGTTTCTGAGCCGTGCCGAATGATCGTCGCGGACCTTGCGGTGGCTGATCCGCGCCGCGCGCATGGGAGCGGCGGGCGGGCGCATATGCCCGTCGATCGCCGCCATGCCCGGACGGGCGGAGCAGGCCGATGACGCGCATCCTTGCAGCGCAAGTGGGCGACATCGCCGAAGGCGAGGCCAAGGCCGTGCCGCACGATCCGCCGATTGCCCTGTTCCACGCCGATGGCCGCTACTTTGCGACCCAGGAAATGTGCTCGCATGAGGAAGCATCGATCATAGATGGCTGGGTAGGGGACGACTGCACCATCGAGTGTCCGTGGCATAATGCGAAATTCTGCCTGAAAACCGGCCAGGCGCTGACGCCCCCCGCTTATGAGCCGCTGCGTGTCTATCGGGTCGTCGTCGAGGGCACCGACATCTTCATCGAGCTTTGAGGGATGCTGCATGATGGCGGCTGCGCGTTTTTCCGGTCATGTCGTGGTGAAGGCGCCCCTGCGGCTCTTGGGTCATGATCGCTATGCCGGCCCGGCGGCGGCGCCGCGATGATCGTCGCGGAGGTCATGCCGCTGCCGGTCCCGCCCGGCTATCGCCCGCCCGATGATCTCGACATCGTCGCGCTATCCGCGCTACCGGATCAGGAAGGCTGGCTGGCCGAGCATGGCAACGGCATCGGCGTGCTCGTCACCCACGCCGGACATGGCGCGCCGCGTGAACTGCTTCAGCGGCTGACGGGGCTGAAACTGGTGGCGCATTTCGGCGCCGGGCTCGATCTGCTGGACCTCGATCTGCTGCGCGAACGCGGTGTCGCGCTGACCTATACGGCTGATCTTCTGACTGACGATGTCGCCGATCTTGCGCTGATGCTCATGCTCGGCGGGCTGCGGCGCATTGTGGAGTGCGATCGTTTCATTCGCGCCGGCGCATGGGGCCGGACAGCGCCGCCCCTCGGCCGATCGGCAGCGGGCAGGCGGGTCGGCGTCTATGGGCTCGGCCGGATCGGCCATGCCTTCGCCCGACGCGCCGCCGCCTGCGGATGCACGATCGGCTATCATGGGCGTAGCGCCCAGCAGCGGTGTGACTACGCCTATTTCTCCTCGCTCCATGATCTCGCGCAGTGGAGCGACGTGCTGGTCGCGGCGGTGCCCGGCGCGCCGGAGACGACGGGGGCGATCAATGGCGATGTGCTCCAGGCGCTGGGGCCTGACGGCCTGCTGGTGAATGTCGCGCGGGGCGCCGTCGTGGACGAGAGCGCACTGATCGACGCGCTGGCGCAGGGGCGGATCGCAGCGGCCGCCCTCGACGTGTTCGACAAGGAACCCGCAATCGACCCCCGGTTCCTGGCTTTGTCCAATGTCACGCTGACGCCGCATATCGGCAGCCTGACCAGCGACACGCGCGGGGCGATGGCCGATCATGTGTATGGCAATGTCCGGCGGCATCTGACGGGCGCGCCGCTCATCGGCCGCTTTTTCCACGGGGAGACGACGAATGGCCATGGGTAGCGGCATCCCGACCACGGCGCTGTGCAAGGCGGACCGCGCTTCCATCACCGTGCGCGATCGCGACTTCTGCAACGACCTGATCGGTGGCATGAGCCTGTCGGCGTTCATGCTGTTCCATTGGACCGGACGCGAGGCGACGCCGGCTGAGGCGGCGATGCTCGACGCGCTCATCATCGCCATCACCGAACATGGGCTGGCGCCCACGGCGATCGCGGCGCGGATGACCTATGCGTCTGGCCCGGAAGCGCTCCAGGCCGCGGTCGCGGCGGGCATATTGGGCGCTGGCTCTGTCGTGCTGGGATCGGCGGCGCAATGCGCCGATCTGCTGGTCGCCGGGGTGGAGCAGGTTATGGCTGGGGCAGCGGCCGGGCCGGTTGCGCGCGCATTGATCGAGGGCGAGATCGCCGCAGGCCGCAAACTTGCCGGCTTCGGCCATCCGCTGCACAAGCCGGCCGACCCTCGTGCCGTGCGGCTGCTGACGCTGGCCGACGAACTGGGCATCGCCGGGGCGCATGTCGCGTTACTGCGGACGCTGGCGCCAATCGCCGACTCGCTCCACGAAAAGCCCCTGGTGATGAATGTGCAAGCGCCGATCGCGGCGATCGGCCTCGACATGGGATTGCCGCCCTTTCTGACGCGCGCCATCCCGATCCTGGCGCGCGCGATCGGCGTAATCGGCCATATCGCCGAGGAGGCGGAGAATCCGATCGGCTTCGCGCTGGCGATGCAGGCCAATCAAGCGGTGCGCTATCGTGAAGCGGACGGCAGCACGACGCCGCTACATCGTTTCGAGTGACCTGCAATGCTGCATCACCTTGTTTGCAAAGGCCGGCGCGTCATTGGCTGCTGCATATATTGGTGACCTTGCGCCGCGGCGCCGATGCCTCGTCTCCTCGTAGAATTCCTTAGGAAAGTGGCGAATGCCCATCACTGCGCTTCGGGCGCATAGCCGATGCGGACTTCCGGCTGGAGACTCGTATGGACACTACCGCACCCGCCCCCTTGCATGATGCGCCCACCCTGGCGGAGCCATCAACGCCAGCGGTGGCCAAGGCTCTTTTCATCCGCCTTCGCGCCAAGCCGGGGAAGGGCGAAGAGGTCGACGCCCTGCTGCGTGGCAGCCTCGACGCGGTGATGGACGAGCCCGACACGACCACATGGTATGCTGTGCGTTTTGGCGAGGAAGACTTCGCGATCTTCGACACCTTCCCTGACAATGCCGGACGCCTTGCCCATCTTGCGGGCAAGGTGGGACGCACCCTCATCGCGCGAACCCCCGATCTGTTCGAGGGCTTGCCCAAGATTGAGCACGCGCAGGTGCTGGCTTACAAGCTACCCGGCGCAAGCGGTCAGGTCAGCGAATGAGTGCCGCCGGACGCACCGCCGCCCGAAAATAGCGGACGCGGCTTTCGAGCTTAGATGAGGGCTCCCGACCAGGCGCTTGGGCGACGACGAAGCGGTCAGGCGACCGCTTCGTCGGCAGGCGTGTAGGGCAGCCCGAGATCGTCGGCGACCGCCTGATAGGTGATCTTCCCGTCCCAGACATTGAGCCCGGCGCGCAGATGCGGGTCGCGGCGCAGCGCTTCCCTCCAGCCCAGCTCGGCGATGCGCAGCGCATGGGGCAAGGTCACATTGTTGAGCGCATAAGTGCTGGTGCGCGCCACCGCGCCCGGCATGTTGGCGACGCAATAATGGACCACGCCATCGACCACATAGGTGGGATCGGCATGGGTGGTGGCATGGCTGGTCTCGAAACAGCCGCCCTGGTCGATCGCGACATCGACCAGCACCGCGCCCTTCTTCATGGTCTTGAGCATGTCGGCGGTGACGAGCTTGGGCGCGGCCGCGCCGGGGATCAGCACCGCGCCGATGACGAGGTCGGCTTCGGCGACACATTCGGCGAGGTTCGCCTTGTTGGAAAAGCGCGTCTTGGCCCGCGCCTCGAAATACATGCCGAGCTTTTCGAGCACCTCGGGGCTGCGATCGAGAATGGTGACGTCTGCGCCGAGGCCCGCCGCCATCTGCGCCGCGTTGAAGCCGACGACGCCGCCGCCGATCACCGCGACCTTGGCCGGCAGCACGCCGGGCACCCCGCCCAGCAGCACGCCGCGCCCGCCATGCGCCTTTTCGAGCGCCGTCGCGCCCGCCTGGATCGCCATGCGGCCTGCGACCTGGCTCATGGGCTTCAGCAGCGGCAGCCCGCCGGTCGCATCCGTCACCGTCTCATAGGCGATGCAGGTCGCGCCGCTGGCGATCAGGTCGCGCGTCTGGTCGGGATCGGGGGCGAGGTGCAGGTAGGTGTAGAGGATCTGGCCGGGACGCAGCATGGCGCGCTCGCCCGCCTGCGGCTCCTTGACCTTCACGATCATGTCGGCGGCGGCGAAAATCTCCGCTGCGGTCGCGATGATCTCGGCGCCGGCCTTCATATAGAGGTCGTCGCCCGCGCCGATCCCCTCGCCCGCGCCGCTTTCCACCAGCACGCGATGGCCGTGCGCGCTCAGTTCATGCACGCTTTCGGGCGTCAGGCCGACGCGATATTCGTGATTCTTGATTTCCTTGATGGTGCCGACGATCATCCTGGCTCTCCATGCTTTCCCGGCGCGGCGCGCCCTTCCTGCGCTGGATCATAGCGCAAGGGTGGCGGCGGATGTTCCCTCATTCATGGGCTTTAATGCGCTAGTGCGGGATGATATCTGATCCAGCGCAGATTTGGTGGGATGATGTTGCATGGATCGGTTCGATGTCGCCTTGCTGGAAGCGCTTCAGGCCGATTCGCGCCGATCCATGGCTGACTTAGGCGAACGGATCGGCCTCTCAGCTTCCGCCTGCCACCGCAGGATCAAGCTGCTGGAGGAGGCCGGCTTCATCGCCGGCTACGCCGCGCGGCTCGATCCCGCCGCGCTTGGCCTTGCGCTTCACGCCTTCGTCGAAATCTCGCTCACCAGCCAAAGCCGCGAGGCCATGGACCGGTTCGAGGCCGCCGTCGCCGACTTTCCCGAGATATTGGAATGTCACCTGATGGCGGGCCAGGCCGATTATCTGCTGCGCGTAGCCGCCGCCGACCTTAGCGGTTTCGACGCCATCCACCGCGATTGCCTGGCGCGCCTGCCCGGCGTCTCGGCGATCCGCACCAGCTTCGCCATCCGCCGCATCCGCGACTGGCGCGGCTACCGGCTGCGCGGGGTTTAGGGCGGGAGGACGTCGATCGGTCCAGCCAAGGGAGATGATGTTCCAGCAATGGCGAATCGATCGCCTTACTCGTCGTTTGCGACGATGGCCGGGCGGCGCGCGCCAGTGGGCCAGCGGAAGCGCAGCGGGCGGTAGCTCTGGGTGCGCCACCAGGGATCGGCGACCTGGAAGAGGCCGCGTTCCTCCGCCCGGCGGCCCAGATCCTTGCGCGCGGTGATCGCAGCCAGCAGAGGCGCGGCGAACAGGCCGATCACGACCGGCAGGGTCCAGCCGAGCGCGCCCGCCTCGATCGCGAGCAGAGTGAGGCCGATCCCAAGCAGGATATGCCATTTGAACAGCCAGATCGCGCTGCCGATCGCCATGCCGTCGCGGTCGCGGGTCTGGCCGTTCCAGCTCGCCTTCTTCCCCATGAGGATGGTGACGAGATTGATCGTCTGGGTCAGCATCGCGACCGGAGCCATCAGGATCGACAGGAGAATGTCGGCCATGACGCCGCGCGTCATCCGCGCCGCGCCGCCGAAGCCGATGCGACGCGCCGGGTCCGCCATCGCCCAGAGGATGGCGAGGATTTTCGGCCCGAACAGTAGCACCGCCGTCACCGCCAGCAGACCGCCCGAGGGCAGGATCGCGGCGGCGGGCCACAAGCCGCTGGCCGCGCCGCCTAGCACCACCAGTATCAGCGCCAACCACATGGGCGAGGTGCAATAGGCGCTGGCGCCCACGAGCAGCTGGAAGCGGCTGACCGGATGCAGGCCGGCGATCTTCACCAGCAGCGGGACATGCTGGATATTGCCCTGGCACCAGCGGCGGTCGCGGGTGAAGAGGTCGGGCATGGACGGCGGAAATTCCTCGAAACTGTCGTCGGCGGTGACCATGTGGACGTCCCAGCCGCGCCGGCGCAGCAGCGCCGCCTCCAGCATGTCGTGGCTCAATATGTGACCGCCGAAGGGCGCGCGGCCGGGAAGCTCGGGCAGGCCGCAGCTTTCGGCGAAGGCGCGCACCCGCACGATGGCGTTATGGCCCCAGAACATGCCCTCCGACCCCGCCCACCATATCATGCCGGCGGCCGAGATCGGCCCGAACAGGCGGCTGGCGAATTGCTGCCAGCGCGCGAACAGGGTCGCGGCGCCCATCACGGTCGGCACGGTCTGGATGAGGCCGACATGCGGGTGCCGCTCCATGTCGGACGCGAGGCGGGCCATGGTCTGGCCGCTCATCACGCTGTCGGCGTCAAGTACGACCATATAATCATAGCCGCCGCCGAAGCGGCGGACCCATTCGGCGATGTTGCCGGGCTTTCGCCCGATGTTGAGCGCGCGGCGGCGATAATGGACAGGGCGCGAGAAGGAGCCGCGCATTTCCTGGTAGGCGCGCCGCTCGCTCTCGCCATTTTCGGCGTTGGAATCGGAGAGGATGAAGAATTCAAACCGCTCGCCGCCCATCACCTGCGCCAGGGATCGCTCCATGATCGAGAGGCGGCCGAGAACGCCCAGAAAATCCTCGTTGCAGACGGGGAGGAGGATGGCGGTGCGGCCGCGCAGCGGTTCCGATGCGTGGAGGGCGCGCGGGGTAACGCTGCGTCCGCCGCCCAGCGTCAGCAGCAGGAAGCCGATCGTCGCAGTGGCGAAGCCGAAGGCGATCCAGGCGAAGAGCGAGATGAAGAGGGCGAGATAGACGCCCTCCATCGCGCTGATGCCGTCGAGTCCGATCGAGCGGCGCATTTCATGCGCGGCCATGGCGGCGGGCAGCATGGCGAGCGCCACGACCAGCAGCCGCCGCGCCCAAATGTCGATATTGAGCGGGCGGCGGGCGATGAGCGGCGGACGGGCGCGGAAATCCTGCTCCGGCATGGCGATCGGCGCTTCCGCCGGCACGGATTCGAAGGCGCGCGCCAATGGCTTATCTTCGGCAGCGGCGCTTGCCGCCGGCCCGCTTCCATTCCCCATGAGTTTGTTCCGATCCGATTGACCCGCGTGCAGAACCGATCGTTGCGTGGTCGGTTCCCATCATGCGCCGAGCGGGTAATGCACATATTCGCTGAACGCACGATTGCCGGCGCGCAACTGGACGCGGATGTCGGCCGCCTTGCCGCCCGGCCGTTCGATGTCGAGGACGGTGCGGAACAGGCCGTCCTTGCCCAGCACGGGATAGCCGGCGCGGTTGACGATGCGCGCTTCGCCGCCGTCCGTCCAGATGTCGGGTTTCGTGCCTGTCGGCACGCCGGAAAAGTCGATCACGAGGCGGTCCTGGCCAGGCTGGCTGCCCCGGCCGCGCCAGACATTCTCGACGATCGCGATGTCGGAGCCGGCGGGCGCGCGTGCGGCGCTCCAGTCGAGGCGATAGGCGGCGTCGATCCGCCGGCCGGGGCGCGCGGGCGCATCCGGGGTCCAGTAGGCCGCGACATTGTCGACATATTCGCTGTCGGTCGGGAAGGCGTAGAGCCGAACCTGCCCAGCGCCCAGCGGCTGCGATGGCCTCGCCCAGAGCGAAGGGCGACGGTCGTAGAAGACGCCGTCATCCTGATAATGGTCGAAGTCGCGGTCGCGCTGGAGCAGGCCGAAGCCCCTGGGATCGGTTTCCTTAAACGTACTGAAATGAGGTGCCGATGGATTGACGAGGGGGCGGGCGTGCACGGTTCCGTCGGCGCTGGCGATGGAGAGCATGTCGCTGTCGTGGATTTCGGGCCGCCAGTCAGTGCCTTGGGTGCGGTTTGCCTGGTCGTACCAGAACATGCTGGTCATCGGCATCAGCCCCAGTTCCTCGATCGGGCGGCGGGGGAAGAGCGCGGCGGTTACGTCCTGCCGGACGCCGTCCGCTCCAAGGCTGCTGGCGAAGTGATAGGCTCCGGTGATCGAAGCGCCGTCGAGCAGGGCATAGACGGTGACGCTGTTGTCGCTCACGCGCTCCAGCCAGAAATGGGTGAAGCGGGGAAATTCCTCGCGGCCGGGCAGGCTGGTGTTGATCGCGATCGCGCGGGCGGAGAGGCCGAACTGCTTTTGCGGGCTGGGCGCGCGGAAATAGCTGGCGCCGAGGAAGGACAGCCAGTCGCCGTCGCGCGCGGCGTTCATGATGCGGAAGCCGGCAAAGCCCGCGTCGGCCCCGAGCGCCCCGACGGCGTTGCCGGCGGGCATGTCGAACATCGCGGGATCGTAGCGCAGCGGGGTGGCGCGGCCCTTTTCGACTGTGGCGATCGTCACCGGCTGGGCGGCGTTCACCGACAGGGGGAAGAAGCGGATGCCGGTCGCTCCGGGCAGGTCGCCCCATAATGTGCGTTCATCCCGGAAGCGGGCGGCGTGGAGCGCGTCATAATCGACCTTCGCCGCGCCGGGATGGACGGGCGTGTCGCGGAAGGGCGCGCGGGCGCGCTGCTGCGCCATGGCGACGAGCCGTTCCCAGGAGAAAGCGGCCGCGCCGGTCTGGGCGCGCAGGGCGTCGGGCAGCAGCAGCGCCGCGCCGGAGGCGGCGAGCAGGGCGCGCCGGTTCATGTCGGTCATGGATTGCTTCATGGAGAGCGGAAACGGCCAAGCCAAGCCTTATATCCCTGCAACGGTCCGCTCGGGGCGCAACGAAGAAGCCTCCGCCCGGGGGGACGGAGGCTTCAAACTCTGGTCGTTCGATCGAAGGTGTCGCCCCCGGCGCGGTGGGGACTGTTGGTGCGCCGGGGGCCACTTGGACGGGTGTCAGGTGACCAAAACCTCACCCGCCCAATTCGGTATCGCTTAGCCGATCAGCTTCAGCACGCCCTGCTGGCTCTGGTTGGCCTGGGCCAGCATGGCGGTCGACGCCTGGCTCAGGATCTGCTGCTTGGCGAGGGCGGTGGTTTCCGACGAGAAGTCGGCGTCCTCGATGCGGCTGCGGGCATCGGTCAGGTTGGTGATGTTGTTGGTCAGGTTGTTGACCGTCGATTCGAGGCGGTTCTGCACCGCACCGAGGTTCGCGCGGGTCGTCGCGATCGCCTTCAGCGCGTCGTCGAAGGTGGCGAGGTCGGCGGTCGTCGCGGTGGTGGCGTCGACGGCCAGAGCGGCGGTCACGTCAGCGTCGCCCGCCACGTCGTCCAGCGTGATCGTGACAACGTCCGAAGCATTGGCGCCGGCCTGGATGTCGACCGAAGCGGTCGAACCGTCGAACAGCTTCGTGCCGTTGAATTCGGTGTTCGCCAGCGTGTCGGTGATCTGGGTCTGGAGCTGGGTGATTTCCGCCTGGATGTTGGTCTTGGCGTCGGCGTCGTTGGTGCCGTTCAGCGCCTGGACGGTCAGTTCACGCATACGCTGAACCATGTTGCCGACTTCGCCGAGCGCGCCTTCCGCGGTCTGCGCCAGGCTGATGCCGTCATTGGCGTTGCGGACGCCCTGGGTCATGCCGCGGATCTGCGCGGTCATGCTGGATGCGATCGCGAGGCCGGCGGCGTCGTCCTTCGCGCTGTTGATGCGCTTGCCGGTCGACAGGCGCTCCATCGCGGTGGACAGCGACTTCGACGCCATGGAGGAGGCGTTGGCCGAGCGCAGCGCCGCGGTGTTGGTTCCGATAACAGTCATGATCTTCCCTTTCCGTTCGTCATCAGGTCGCTGCCATCAGGGCGCTTGCGGCCTCGAAGGGGGATAACGGCGGGGCGTCGGGGGCTTTTAGCCGAGCCTTTGATTTTTTTGCCGGAGCGCGGCGATTCGCATGGGCGCGACGGCCCCCACGCGGGCGCGCCGCGCGCACGACAGACAGAAGTCCGATATTCTTGCCGCTCCGCCCGGAAATAAATTGCCGCCGGGCGGCAAGCGGCAATGCGAATTAACCTTCTGATAACCACATGCGGCGTAAGCATCCTTCATCGAAGGGGCTAGGGGCGTACGGGGGTACAAGCCGGCCAAAATTTGGGGTTCAAACTCATGTCATCGCTTGACGTGAGCCGTGGCGTCTGCGCGCTCGTTCCGGGCTTGCAGCACTGGCTCGAAAATGCCCTTTATGCGGTGCGGATCGTGGATGCGGCCAGCCCGCGCGACCGGGACGACCGCCGCATATTGCTGGCGACCGAGATCGGTCATGCCACCCATCGCGACATCCTCATCACCATCGTCCCCGGCGCGCCGTCGCTGTTGCCGGCCGCCAATGGCCTGCCCGCACGGGTCGCCTTCGGCATGGCCGACATGGGCTTCGCCTTCGCACTGATCGCCGAGCTGGCGCGGCCGGCTTCGGTTCCCGCCGTCGGCGACAATGGCAGCGCGCGGCTGATGACGCTCGCCGGGCGGGTCGCACGCAGCGACGCCACGGTGCTGATCCAGGGGGACACCGGCACCGGCAAGGAAGGCATGGCGCGGTTCCTCCACGCCCGATCGGGCCGGTCGACCCACGACTTCATCGCCGTCAATTGCGCGGCGCTCCCCGAAACGATGATGGAAGCAATGCTGTTCGGGCACCGCAAGGGCAGCTTCACCGGCGCGGCCAATGCGTCGGAAGGGCTGTTCCTGGCGGCGGACGGCGGCACACTCTTCCTGGACGAAATCGCCGAACTGCCGCTGGCGCTTCAGGCCAAGCTGCTGCGCGCGCTTCAGGAAGGCGAAGTGCTGCCCGTGGGCGCGACGCATCCGGTTCCGGTCAATGTCCGCGTGATCGCGGCGTGCAACCCGAACCTCGCCGAGGAAGTCGCCGCCGGCCGCTTCCGCGAAGATCTTTACTGGCGCTTGAACGTGATGCCGCTGGAGCTGCGGCCGCTGGCCGAACGCCGGGGCGACATCAGCGCCATCGCCGCCGCGATGCTGCTGCGCCTGTCGGACATGGGCAAGGCGGGCTTCGTCTGGCCGACCGCCGAGGCGATCGAGAAGCTGGTCGCGCATGGCTGGCCCGGCAACGCGCGCGAACTGGGCAATGTGCTCCAGCGCGCGCTGGTGCTGCGCGACGGCGATCGGATCGAGGCGGACGATCTCAGTCTGGGCTCTGCGCCGCCGTCCGCGCCCGCCATTGTCGCGCCGGTGGCGCTGGTCACGCCGGCCGCGCCGATCCGGCTGCGCGATGTGGCCCGCCATTCCAAGCTGGAGGCGATCCGCCTCGCCCTGCGCGAGACCGATGGCCATCGCGCCGCTGCCGCGCGGAAGCTCGGCATTTCCGAACGCACGCTGCGCTATCGGCTCGCCGAGATGCGCGAGCTGGCGGCGGCGTGAAGGAGGGCTGACCCATGGCGATCAACGGCATGTCCCCGACCGACAGCGTGATGGCGATCCGCAACGCCATCCTGCAAAAAAATGCGGCGCTGCGCGACATCAGCGAGGCCGGCAATGCCGGCGCGGCGGCGGCCACCGGCGGGACGCAGGAAAGCACCCGGCCCGGCGCGTTCACCGAGGCGCTCAACAGCGCGCTCAACCAGGTTAACGGCCTCCAGAACCAGGCCGGCGAAGCCGCCGCCGCGTTCGAGCGGGGCGAGACCACCGACATCGCCGCCGTGATGCTCGCCAAGCAGCAGGCGTCGGTCAGCTTCGAGGCGACCCTTCAGGTCCGCAACAAACTTCTGTCCGCCTACAAGGACATTATGAGCATGCCGGTTTAATCGATGAGCGAGAACGCCCTCTCCACCACCGTCGGCTCCGCCGCTCCGGCCCTGCCCGCAACCGCCACGCCCTTCGGCGCGGGAGCCAAGGGGTTCGACGCCATCAAGGCGCGCTTCGCCGGCTTCATGAAGCAGCCCGCCGTCGCGAAGAGCCTGCCGCTGATCGGCCTGCTCGGCACGGTCGCGGTTGCCGGCGCTGCCTGGCTGGCGCTACGCGAACCGCCGCAGCGCGACCTGTTCCGTGGCCTGCCCGACGCTGACAAGTCGGCGGTGGCGCAGGTGCTGGACCAGAATGGCATCGCCTACGACTTCGACAATAGCGGCGCGATGACCGTGGGCGAAGGCGACTATTTCAAGGCGAAGATGATGCTCGCCGCGCAGGGCTTGCCCAAGAGCGCGCCCGACGGCAACAGCATGATCGACAGCCTGCCGATGGGCGCAAGCCGCGCGGTCGAGGGCGAAAAGCTGCGCTCCGCCCGTGAAACCGACCTTGCCCGTACGATCGAGGCGATCGACAGCGTCGAGACCGCCAAGGTGCATCTCGCGGTCGAGCCGCCGAGCGTCTTCCTGCGCGATCGGGCCAAGCCGTCGGCATCGGTAATGCTGCGCCTGGCGCAGGGGCGCAGCCTGACCGACGCGCAGGTGAGCGCGATCGTGCATCTGGTGGCGTCCTCGGTCCCGGAACTCAACCCTGAGGATATTTCGGTGGTCGACCAGAATGGCCGGCTCATCAGCAATAATGACAGCAACGCCGCCGACGACCGCCAGCTTGCCATCCAGTCGCGGATGGAGGATCGCTATCGCCAGTCGGTGATCGCGCTGCTGACCCCGATCCTGGGCGAGGGCAAGTTTTCGGCCGAAGTCCATGCCGAGCTGAACTTCGCCGAACGGCAGGCCACCCGCGAAACCTACCCGCAGGATGAGGCGCGGCTACGCACCGAGCAGGGCACCTGGGCGTCCGATCCGCGCGGGCAGGGCGCGGGCGAGGCGTCGGGCATCCCCGGCGCGCTCAGCAACCAGGCGCCGGTCAACCCGACCGTCACCCAGACCAACCCCAACGGCCAGGCGGTGACTCAGGGGCAGA